>ENA-OWPM01000355-OWPM01000355.1-human-gut-metagenome-genome-assembly--contig:-NODE-355-length-59587-cov-5.529598_pt1 | contig 59587 bp, 43 predicted proteins | sample MGYA00248267_ERZ651852 | MGnify/ENA primary metagenome ERZ651852 (study PRJEB26924, sample SAMEA4378228) | human gut metagenome | biome: human gut; feature: human-associated habitat; material: faeces... | reverse complement strand
TAAATAACTTATCCACAGATTGTCCGTGAATATAATTTCCTAAAGAATAAAAAATATCCCAGCAAGGTAATTACTAAACTTTACTGGGATTTAATTTATTTATTATCTTTAATTTTCATATTTTATTCTTGTAGCATTGATAACGGAGTTATAACCATTATAGCCATCAGTTTAAAGAAATTCATTGAAATCACTAAAGAAACTTCTACTATTTGCATAAATCTATTATGGCTTGTGTAAATATCTTTCCACTTAACATCAATTCATCAATAACAGCAAATTCATCATTTCCATGCATGTTGTTGTCAGTTCCAGGCATTGAGCATCCAAAAGCTACACCATTTTTAAGATGATGTACATAAGTACCTCCACCTATGGCTAAACATTCACCCTTTTGTCCACTATATTCTTCATAACATTTTAATAATGTACGCACAAAATCAGAATCACAGCTTACGTGATGTGATGGATTTAATTTTTTATCTTCTAATGTTATGTTTAAATCTTTCATGTTCTTTCTTAATACTTCAGTTAAATTTTCATCAGTTGCACAAATAGGTGCTCTTGAATCAAAAGTTCCTTTTAAGCTTGTTAAATTATATTCAAAAATAGTAAATGCAATACTTAAACTTCCGCTTAATTCATCACTCATAACAATCCCACAACCTTTCCCAATAAAATCATTATGAGGGAATAATTTATTTACGCTACATAGCCTATCAAATCCTTCACTTTTTGCACATGGCATTGAGCATAATAATTCAATTATAGCTGTTATTGCATTGTGTCCATTTTCAGGTGTTGAAGCATGAGCTCCTTTACCCTTAGCATTAATTGTAATTAAAGAATCATCTTCACTTACAGTAAACTTAACATTTGTCTTTTCTTCTTCCTTTTTACATAGTTCTTTAACAATCTCTAAATCAAATCCTTCAACTACAGCTGTGGCTTTATCAGGAACAACATTAGCCTTTACTCCTCCATTAATTGATATAATTCTTGGAAGTGCTTTATCTTCAACATATTCACTTGTAAATTCTGCAGCTAACTGTCCCTTTTCAATATTTATAAGTGGAAATTCAGCATCTGGTGAAAATGTCATTGGAGCTTCTTTCTCTAATTTATAATAATGCTCGATGTCTGAACTTCCACATTCTTCATCAGTACCTAAAATTAATCTTACATTTTTACTTAAAGGAATATTTAAATCCTTAACTGCTTTTAATGCATATAAAGCAACTATAGCAGGGCCTTTATCATCTGATGTTCCTCTTCCATATATTTTCCCATCCTTTATTATTGGTTCATAAGGCTTAGTTACAGTCCATTCATCACCTGCTGGGACAACGTCTAAATGAGCTAATATATCAAGACCTTTTTCATTATCATTAAAATCAACAGTTCCTACGTAATTATCATAATTTTTAGTCTTAAATCCCATACTTTCTGCAAGCTTTAATGCTGCTTCAAGCGCTTTTGCAGGGCCTTCACCATAAGGCATATTTTCTTTTGCTTCTCCTCTGTCACTCTTTATCCTTACTATATTACATATATCATTAAGTATCTCATCTTTATTATTTTCAAAATACTCTTCAATTTGTTTCTTATACATTTTTATTACCTTCTTCCTTACATTTAATTATTAATATTATGTACATTTATAGTATAACTCAAATTGTTGTATTTTTAACATTTTTATTGAAATATATATATTCTAAAAAAGTTTGTTCATGAAAATATAGTATCTTCATCTGTCACCTTAAATATTTGTCCAGCACAATTTTATCCTTGTTTACAACATATGCACTTCCGCCTCTATCTTTTACATCCTCTACCATGCTAACTATTAATATTGGCTTTTGTGCATTTTTGTCTGAGGTAGATACTGCAAACCATCCAAGCTCTGTACCGTTTTTATCATCTTGTGATGTTTTTATTTCAGCTGTACCAGTCTTACCAAAAAGCGAAATATCATCTCTATATGCTCCATATCCAGTTCCATGAGGATCATTTACTACCTTTTTTAAGCCATTCATAACTTCATTTGTAACATCACTTGAAAATGCATTTGGAATCCATATATCTGCTTTTGCATCTTGCTTATAAAGCAAATAAGGCTTTATCACATTTCCTTCATTATTAAATGATGTATACAAACTAGCGAGATGTAATGGATTTATTAGCATCTGTCCTTGCCCATATCCACTATCTGCCAACTGTATCTCTGTTTCAATTTTATCTGTATTAGAATATTGTGACTTTTCCATAGTAATTTCAAATGGTAATTGCTCATTAAAGCCTAACTTATCTAAAGATTTTTTTAAATTTTCTGCACCAATTTTTAATGCTGCCTTAGCAAAATAAATATTATCTGAATAAATAAGTGCATTTTCTAAATTTACTGGAGAATATTTATGAAGAGTGGTCACATGATAATCCCCCCATGATTTATCTTTTTGCCAGCTTAACCCTTCATATCCATAATCCTCATTAGGATTGATTGCTCCTGTACCTAGGCCAATTTCAGCAATAATTGATTTAAAAGAGGAACCTGGAGCCCATTTTTGCCTGAAACGATTATATAGTGGCTTTTTCTCATCTTCATTTAATGCTTTCCACTTCTCTTGTGATATCCCCATAATAAAGTCATTGTTATCATATGCTGGTGTACTAACTAGCGCTAGCACTTCTCCTGTATATGGATCCATTGCTACTGAAGCACTTTTATCATCTTTAAATTGTTCATATAAGCTAAGTTGAAGAGATGAATCTATTGTAAGCTTGATATTTTTTCCATCTTCTTTTTCAATACTCGCTAATACTTTCTTTTCATTTCCAAACTCATTTGCAATACTTATTTTGATGCCATCCTGTCCTTTTAGATCTTTTTCATATAACCCTTCCATGCCACTTTTACCAATTACACTATCTGAAGAATACCCTTCACCTGCATGCTTCTCTAAATCTTCTGCTGTTACACTTTGAACATATCCAACAAGATGAGCTGCAGCTTCTTTTAATGGATATTCTCTTCTATCAACATCCGAAATCATTACTCCTGGTATAGAAAGGAGTTTGTCCTGTATTTCATCTTGTGTTTCTGCATTATTTTCTGCAGTTTTTAAGGTCAATTCACTCTCTTTAGGAATAGTCTTAATAGGAACAAAGGAATCTTCTTTTACCCATTTTTCATTTAATTTTTTTTCTATTGTTTCTTTTTCCATCCCTAGTAATTCAGCTATTTTATTAAGTGAGTCACTCTTATCAGTAAGTTTACCAGGCACGATGCCAACAGATGAAGCAGCTCCTTTTCCAGCAAGCACAGTTCCATTTCTATCCACTACTTCTCCACGCTGTGCTTTTTCCATAGATACTTTAACCTTATCGTTTTCTCCTAGGTCAGGAAATATAATATTATCATTCCATATAAGGCCATATCCTTTATCTTGTTTTAAAAACGAAGCTTTATTTTCAAAACTTATTTTTCCAGCCACAGTATCAAATGATGTAGAATATTGAACTGTTATTGTGTTATCTTTATTATTAACTGTATCCTTTACATTTACTTTCATATTGTGTGCTTCTATGCCTTCATAAATTTTAGAATTTCTGGCTATGTAATCTTCTTTGCTAATCTTAGTTGTACTTTCCTTGCTTAACACTCCATACATATCTTCATATTTTTTCTGTTCAATATTATTCATATATTGCACTAATAATTCTTCAAGTTTTACATATTTAGGCAATTTGAAAAATATCATAAATGCAAACACTGCTGATAAGCCAGCAGCTACTATTCCTAATATTAGCATCAACCGAAACAATGGTTTTCCATCATTTCTTCTACTTCTTCTCATACGCTACCTCACTTTCATTTTAGTTAAATAAAAAAATATCGACATCTTTCGGGAGGTGACTGTCACCATATAACTAATTGAATATTTCTAGAAATCCGTAACCATCAAAGTCACTGAAAAATTTGATTTTTACTCTAATATCTCTTTAACTTTATCTTCTGAAATTCCACATTGATCTGAAATATTGTTTATATTAATTTTCCTTTGAAATTTTATACTCTATGTCTACTTCTGAGCATCTCCCATCTTTAAATTTATTACAAATATGTGAATTTGCATGTTGATATAATTTAAGATTATATCATCTTCTTTTAATGTAATAAATACCATTAATCAAAATTAATAAAACATCCTCAAATTCTTCACATATATGCCTTTCATTACAATTTTATTCATTCAATAAAATTTTTCCCAAAAATTCACCAATGTCTATTTATATTTCTTTACTTAAATTTACATAAATAAAAAAAGCCTTAGAAAATTATAAGACTTTTATCAATTAAATTTGTTGGTATATGAAATTTATCCCACTTTAAATTATTTCTAAACTAGATTTTCAAATGATTAACTAATTCAATAAGTTCATTTGCTCTTTGCTTAGTTGTATTTATTTCTTCATACAATGTTTCTGAATTACTATTAATATGTTCAACATCGCCAACAATATTCATTACATCCTCTGTGGTTGCATTTGCAGCACTTGTAATATCATCTATTGCCTTTGTCATAACATTAGTTGAATCATAAAGTTTTTGTGTAGATATATTAAATTCTTCAAAGATACTTACCATTTCATTTGATTCTTTAGTATATTGTTGCCCAGTAGCCAAGAACATTTCATAGTTTTTAACAACTTCAAAGTCTAAAAAGTTTAAAATACGTTCTGAATCTGAAACTAATTTTTCAACTGATTCTAAAGCTATGTCTACAACTTCTTGCATCTTGTAAGTTACATTTTTTGATTCTTCAGCCAAATCAGAAACTTCTTTCGCAACAACTGCAAATCCTTTTCCATGCTCACCAGCTCTAGCTGCTTCAATTGATGCGTTTAATGCAAGTAAGTTAGTTTGGTCACAAATATCTCCAATCATACCTATAGATTTTTTTATATATTCAATATTTTTAGAATTATTTATTGAATCTTTAAGATTGCTATGCATTTCAGTATAGACCTTGTCCAAATTATCTTTAGATATTATTATTTTATTATTGGCTTCTTCTATTCTATTATTGTTTTCCTTACTTGCATTCATACCATTTATTGATCTATCTTTTATCATTCCCATTGTTTCAGTTACAGTACTAGTTGTAGCATTTATCTCTTCTGTATATGATGTAGTCTCTTCCATGACGCTTAAAACTTCCTGGGAATCATTAGTTATATTGTTTACTTTTTCTTTTAAAATTTCTATACTTTCAAAACATAGTTTAGCTGAGCCATCAATTAACTTACTATCTTCAATAACTCTACTTACTAAATTCCTTACCGAATTTCTCATATTTTCTATTTCTCTTGAAATAAAACCTATTTCATCTTCTTGATTTATAATAGATTCATCTACTCTAACACTAAAGTCTCCTTTAGATATAGATAATAAAGTTTTTACAACTTTATTTATTGGTTCACTTATGTATCTTTTTAAGAATATAAAAATCAAGAATGCTGTTAGTATTGAAAATATCAGAATAATTCCTTCGATTATTAATAATGTATTTTTAATATCTTTATATGAATTCTCTGCTGAAATATCACAAGATACTATCCCCAAAACATCACCTGATTTGTCCTTTATTGGAACATTACACGATATAAGCATTCCCCATTCCTCATCTTTATATGGCTTTGTAAATGTTTCTATTCCTTTATTAAGAGATTCAAGTGCTTCTTCTGTATCGTAGTAATTTCCTTCAGAATTTACCGTTTCACCAATCTCATATGGATCACCATCTCCTTTAATACTTAATGTATCCACTCCATAAACTGTCGTTTTTCCATCTTTATCATAGCTTTCAGTATAAAGATATTTAAAATTATTATCTAACTTTATTTCTGTAAAATCTTTTTGAAGTGATTTATAATATGCATCTTCCATATCTTTATTTTCCATAAAGTTTTCAAATTTATCTGTATCTATCATATTTACAATTGACCTTAGAGATTTTAATGCTTCTTCCGCTGTCTGATTAATCGTATGATTATATATGTATATCCCCCCAGATATTGATGTCATAACAATTAATAAAGAAAATACCGTGAAAATTACTATTAATCCTCTTTTTTTAATATTCATTTTTTCAATTTCACTCCAAATCTTAGTAAATTAAATTTTTATATATAATTATCCAATTTATTATAAGTTAATCTATACTTTATTGTCAATATAAGCTATAATATGAATAAAAATGAATAATTTAATGATTTATTTTTTATAATCAAAAAAGAACCTGCTTTTACACAAGTTCCAATTTGAAAAATATTTTATTACTATTATAACTCAGTATATTTTTTGCTATTTCCCTTTGACTTCTCAACTGGATATTTCTTTTCATTCTTATCCATTTTGCTATTTATAATTTCATCTATATCAACACCAATACAATCTGCCATATGTACACAATAAACTAAAACATCTGCAAGCTCTTCACAAACATGCTCTTTGTTATAATTTTCTTCATCCCATAAAAATTCTTCTAAAAGTTCACCTGCTTCTATTGATATTGCTTTTGATAAATTAGCTGGTGTATGGAACTGACTCCAGTCTCTGTCATTTCTGAACTTTCTTATTCTTTCTATTGTTTTTTGCATTTTATTAAACCTCTATCTCTCATGTCTATTTATTTTATTATATCATTTATTGAATTTTATGATTATATAAATATCAGTATTAGTCCTTATAAATTCAAATTAAATATTGAAAAAATATTTCATACAACCTAAAAAATGAGATATAGTTGACTTTCTATTGCTTCCATGTTCAAAATCTCCCTTCATAACTAAATCACAATCCCATCACAGTGATCAACCTCATGCTGAATAATTTGTGCAATCCAGCCAGAATATTTCTGTCTTTGCTTTTTAAATCCAGCATCCAAAAACTCCACTTCAATATCTTTATATCGCGTAGTCTTTCTTACTCCTAATAATGAAAGACATCCTTCTTCTGTTTCATATGGTCCGGATTTTTTCACAATCACTGGATTAATCATTGGAATATTAGCAAATCCCATGCTTACTACAATTATACGTTTTTTTACGCCAATCATATTAGCAGCCATTCCAACACAACCATCTTCGTTTGCTTTCAGTGTATCCAGTAAATCTTGAATTACATGCTTGTCTGCTTCCGTTGCCTGTTCAGATTTTTGATTGAGGAAAAACACATCCCTCATTATTGGTCTAATCATCCACCTCAATTCCTTTCATTTAACTTATGTTTCTTTTATTATATCATTTATCTGATATTATCTGATAGAAATTTAACTTTGCATATAATATATATAAAAAGAAGCTTTAGAAATTCTAAGACTTTTATCACAAAAAATCGCTATATTTACAGATTATAAAAATAACTTTTGTATATTTAACAGCATTTTTCGGGTGGTGACTGTCACCATTTATACTCTTCCAAGAGATTAACCGTATTATTAACTTCTTGTTATAAAAGCATCGTATGCCTTGATTTTTTTACCAAAATATATTAGAATTTTTACAATATATAAGGGTAAAGGATGAAATTAAATGCAAAAAAAAGTAACTATGCGCGATATAGCAAAAAAAGCTGGAGTGTCGCCTGCAAGTGTTTCTATGATACTTAATAAAAAAAGTATTTCTAGATTTTCTGATGATACAATATCTCTGATTTATAAAACTTGTGAAGAATTGGGATATAAAACTAAGCATAAAAATAACAATAATATAGAAAACAGCAATCTCATTTACATTATCTGCCCGTCTGTTATCAATCCCTACTTTGCTACAATTATACAAAGTATTGAAAATAATGCATATTATAATGGATATGAAACTGCTATTTTAACTACATATTGGGATGAAAATCGTGAACATTACATAATTGATAGACTCTCATCAAGTAATGCATGTGGTGTTATATTTTCAATGATACCTCAAAATCCTGAACTTGCATTTAAATTAAATGATAAAATACCTGTAATTGCAATTGGAGATCGTAAAAATGAACTTGGTATTGATACTGTAGATATTAATAATTTCAATGCTGGAAAGCTTGTTGCAAAGCATTTAATCGAACTTAATCATAAAAATATTGCTTATGTTTCAACTACATTAAATGATCACCACTCTGCAAGAATCAGACGTTTAAAGGGAATTAAAAAAGAATATGAAGAAAATTGTCCCGAAGGTAATGTACATATTTTTACACGCGATATATCTCCTAAAACAGAAATCAAAAGCATAACATTAGAACATGATGTTGGATATGGTCTTACTCTAGAGTGCATTAAAAAGGCTCCAGAAATTACTGCAATTGTAGCAATAAATGATATGGTTGCTTATGGTGTTATAGATGCAATTCATTCTTTAGGACTCAAGGTTCCCGAAGATATAAGCGTATGCGGATTTGATAACATATATCCATCTAAACTTTCGCCTATTGAGCTAACAACTGTTGACCATTCTCTTGAAAAATGTGGTGAAAGCGCATTTAATCTTCTAATAGATAAATTAAAAGCTGAACCTTCAAAAGCACACTCTTCTGCAATAACACGAGTTGAATATGTAAGCAAACTAGTTGTTAGAAATACTACTAAAAAATCAACTTTTTAACATCATAAATAAATTGCGTGGAATCAGAGTTTAGTGAAAAATAACCGAAATTCAATATATTATAAGCTCGATTTGAGAGCTTTATTTCGGTTATTTATCATTAAACTTTGTACATCCCTTATTTATAGTTTTCAGTAAAAACTTTATACTTTTATTAGCTTATAAATGTCCTTTACAGAATTGAATATATGAGTAGGTTTATATTTTGAAGCTTTAATTTCTTCTTTATTGGTTTCTCCAGTGAATACAGCAGCTGTGTCTACTCCACTTTTTAACCCACATAAAATATCTGTAATTTATTGATTTATTATTTTTCTTGCCACATCTGGATAGTTGGTAATTATTGAATCAATCTGATTTTCATATAAAAGTTTCATATCTTTTTCTTCATTAACAGTCCAAACATGCAAAAGCATATTTTCTTTTTTACATTCTTCTATAAGATTTTCATATTGAAGATTATATCCACAAGGATGCAGTGCAGTAACACCTAATTTTTTAGCATATTCTAAAATACCTATCCATCCATCACAATATAATAACCCAGTAGGTACCCTATTATTAAGTTCTTTAATTCTCTTTATTGTATAATGATTGAAAGATGAATATATTATTCTATCTTCCATTTCCATTTCTTTTGCGAGTTTTAATACTTTTTCTTCTATTCCTTCATAAAAGATAATTCCAGTTTTAATCTCTACGTTTATAATTAAATTTGTTGGCTTTAAAAGCTCATATACTTCTTTGAGTGTTGGAATCTTTACCTCTTCATATTTTTCATTACCATAATTAAAATTGAACTTTTTAAGTTCCTCCAATGTATAATCTTTTACATACCCCTTACCATTACTTGTTCTATCTATTTTTTCATCATGTATTACGACTAATTCTTTATCTTTTGTAAGCTGTACATCTAATTCAATACCATCTGCTTTTTCATCTATTGCAAGCTTAAATGCTTCTAAAGTATTTTCTGGTGCATACCCTGAAGCACCTCTATGTGCCCAAATCCTTGTCTTGTACATAATTTATCTCCTTATACATAACTTATAATGTAAAAAGAGTATCTAACAATTAATTATTGTGGATACTCTTTTTTAATTTAATGCTTATATAATAATTATATTCAGTCCACTACTTATTAATGGTGTTATATTCTTTAATTGATTTATTTATACTGTCTGCCATAGCTTTTACAGTTTCTTCTGGAGATTGTTTTCCATTAAGCATATTTTCGATTTCAGTTTCAACTGTTTGTCTAGCTTCTGGGAATACGCTAAGTAATGCTCCAGCATATTCTGGTGCTGAACTGTGAAGTTGATCAATTGCTGTTTGAAATTGTGGGAATTCTTTAACATTATCTTTAAATACTTGTTCATTTTGTGCATCAGTTGTAACAGGGAAATATCCAGTGTTAGCATTCCAATAAGCTTGTGAGTCTGGAGAAATCAAGAATTTCACAAATTCCCATGTAGCATCTTTCTTAGCTTCATCCTTATTATCTAAAGCCCATAAAGAAGCACCACCAATTGAAACTCCGCCTTTAGAGCCATCAACAACACTTGGGAAGTATGCAGTACCAACTTCGAATTTACCATCAACATCTTTTAAGATTTGTTTTAATGAAGCTGTTGAACCTAATGTCATTGCTGATTTCCCAGCTGAAAAGTCAGCAAGTCCTGCATCACCACCACGACCTACATTTGCTGTACATCCCTTGTCATATAAACTCTTCCATGCAGTTAAAATATTTAAAGCTGCTCCATTTTTGTCAAATTCAACTGAAGTTGCAGCGCCTTCTCTACCATTTCCGTTATCTGCATATTGAAGGCCTTGTTTACATATAAATTGTTCAAAGAACCATCCATAAATTCCTAGTGATATAGCATTTGTTGCTCCACCTTCTGATGTTAAATCTCCTGATATGTTTTCAATTTGAGAAAAGCTTTCTGGTGCTTTTTCAATTCCCGCCTTATCAAACATATCTTTATTATAATATAATATAGGTGTTGATGAATTAAAAGGCATTGAATATAACTTATTATCTACAGAATAATATGCTGCTATGTTAGGTTCAATTTTTGAAACATCATACTTATCTTTATCAATTAACTCCTGCATTGGAGTTATCCAGCCTGAATCTACCATAAAACGAGTACCAATATCATAAATTTGTACTAAATCTGCTCCCATATTTCCAAGCTGTGCACTTTTAAGTTTATTTATTGAATCATCATATTCCCCTTGATATTGTGCATCTACAAAAATTCCTTTATCATTTTCGCTGTTGAATTTATCAACTAAGTAAGTAAGAGCTTCTCCATTTACTCCACCCATAGAGTGCCAGAATGTTATTGTTGTCTTCTGAGCATCACTACCATTTGATGATGCATCAGCAGTCCCCTGACTAGCGCCGCCACATCCTGCAAGTGTAGTTAAAGCCATTGTAGCAGTTAAAACAAGTGGTAAGAATTTCTTTAATTTCATTTTTGTTTTCTCCCTTCAACTTTAAAAAATCATAATCTTTTTATATTAAACAGCATGTATTTTAAATTTGATCTTCTTAATATTAATACATGTTGTTTTTAGCCAACATAATAATCGATACATTTTACTTTTTAGTATATTTAGCCTTTAACGGCTCCTGAGAACATTCCTCTTATAAGCTGCTTTTGACCAACAACAAAGATTAATAGTGAAGGTACAATTATCATTACAACACCTGCAATCATCATCGTTATAGATTGAGAATCAATGCTGTTAAGCATACTTATACCAATTTGAACAGTTCTCATCTTATCAGAGCCAGTTACTAGAAGAGGCCACATATACATATTCCATGCATTTATAAATGTATAAACTGCCATTGCACCTATTGCCGATTTTGTAAGCGGCATTAAAATCTTGCATATAAATTTTAAATTTGTACATCCATCTATTTTGGCTGACTCATAAAGAGCAATTGGGAATGATAAATAAAATTGTCTGAATAAGAATATTCCCATAGCTGATGTTAAATATGGAACGATAAGTACCTGATATGAATCTAACCAGTTCCATGAACTTACTGTTAAGTAATTTGAAATAATTGTTGCTTCACCCGGAATCATCATTGTTGACATAACAAGCATAAACAATATTTCTTTGCCCTTAAAATTTAAGAACGAGAATGAAAATGCTGCTAGTGAACAAGATACTATCTGCCCAAGTGTTATAAGTCCCGCTACTACAAATGAATTGAATACAAATTTAAATAAAGGAACCTTTTTTAATACATCTACAAAGTTTGATATGGTTGGATTTTTAGGTATTAAATTCAAATCTGTTGTAAATACTTCACTTGATGGCATAAAAGCAATACTTAAAGCATATAAAAGCGGTAAAAGGACAATTAATACAACAACTAGATTAACTGCTAGTCTTAAAGAAGATTTAATTCTTTTTCTATTTTTGTGTTTTCTTCTCATTTTTGTTTGAATGTCTTCTATTTCTTTTTTGGTTATATTCTCATTAATTACAGCTTCCATTAATACTTGACCCCTTTCTTCTCCATTTTGAACATTACTAAAGTAAGTATCATTATTATTGCAAAAAGTATAACTGACTGTGCTGCTGCGCTACCAAAACGATAATTGAAAAATGCATCTCTATAAATTGAATATACAAGAAGGTTTGTAGACTCTCCCGGACCACCTTGTGTTAATATCTTAACTTGTCCAAAAGCCTGGAACGCTTGTATTATATTTACTACGAAAGTATAGAATAGAATTGGACTAAGCCCAGGAAGCGTTAATTTGAAAAACTGATGAATTGAATTTGCACCATCAATTGATGCTCTTTCATATATGGATTCATCAATATTGCTTAATCCAGCTGAAAAATACAAGAAATTAATACCGCTATTAAGCCATGCAGTTAGTACTGCAACACAAATTAATGCATACTTAGGGTCTGTCAGCCAATTTATATTAGAATTTAAAACTTTATTTGCAATTCCTACTGACGGATGAAGAATGATCTTAAATATCATTGCAGCTGACGAAGATGCAATTGCCATTGGAAGTGCATAAGCTGTGCTGAATGCTCTTATTCCAGGGAAGGATTTATTACATAATACAGCAGTTAAAAGTCCAATTGCCATGCTTCCTAAAACAACTATAGCTACAAAAACAAACGTAACAACTAAACTGTTATAAAAGGAAGGTGATGAAAATAAATCTGTATAATTTTCAAATCCTACAAATAATTTTGGTTGTCCCATTTTATCTGTTTTGTATAAGCTTAAATATAATGTTTTAAAAAATGGATAAAATAGAAATAATGAAAATATTATAAGACTCGGCATAATAAATGAATATGGTTCGATTTTAAATCTTTTTGTTTTATTCATCACATAAACCTCCTTTAACTTCGTCATGTAAGATATTCTTCTCGCTTTTTTCATCAAAAATGCATATATTTTTTGTATATATTAAAACCTCCGCCTTATCTCCTATCCCAAAATTACAATTATCTTTAAAAATTGCTGTTAAATCATTATCACCAATTTTAAAATAAATATTTGTTTTATCTCCAAGCATTTCACTTAAATCTACTTTTACACTAATTGGCGAAGATATATATTCTTTATCTCTTTCTGTCATATCAATGTTGTTTGTAATATGCTCTGGTCGTATTCCTATAATTACATTTTTGTTTTCATACCCTTTTTTAATTAACAAATCACTTTTACTTTTGGGTAAATATACTTTTTCATTGCCAAGATTAAAGTACATTAATTGATTTTCATTTTTCAATTGACATTTTATAAAGTTCATTGATGGAAGACCTATAAATCCTGCAACAAATTTATTAACTGGATTATCATATAATGCCTCTGGCGTATCTACTTGATGTACCTCTCCATTTTTTAATACAACTATCTTTGTACCAAGTGTCATAGCTTCTGTCTGATCATGAGTTACATATATAATTGTATTGTTTAATTTTTTATGAAGCTTTGACATTTCAACTCTCATATGATTTCTTAATTTTGCATCTAAATTTGATAAGGGCTCGTCCATAAGTAAAATCTTTGGGTTTCTTATTATTGCACTAGCAATTGCAACTCTCTGCTTTTGTCCTCCAGATAATTCTTTTGGCATTCTTTTTAATAGCTGCTGAATCCCTAAAATTTCTGCAACTTCATTTACTTTTTCTTTTATAGTATTTCTAGAAACTTTTCTTACCTTTAAAGAAAATGCTATATTATCATAAACAGACATGGTTGGATATAATGCATAATTTTGAAATACCATGCTTAGATCTCTTTCTTTGTGAGTGAGATAGTTTGCAAACTGTCCATCCAGCCACATTTCACCTTCACTTATTTCTTCAAGACCAGCTATCATTCTAAGTGTTGTTGACTTACCGCATCCTGATGGTCCAACTAAAATCACAAAATCTTTATCATCAACTTCTAAATTAACGTTTTTAACTGCATATGACTCCTCATCATATTTTTTACATATATTTTTAAGCAATAGTTTCGGCACTTAATTTACCTCCTCATAAAACTTGATTGTAATAAATTTCTTTAGTAAACTTTGTTGAACTTTTTTTTAAAAATTTTCCTTCCAACAATTTGAATCTTATCACCACGCAAAATCAAAGTCAATTTAATGTAATCGTTTATCAATACTATTTACGTAGTATTTACACAATCTTTACAGGCCTTTATCAGTATCTTTACTTTGATTTAACATATTTATCCCGTTGAACTTTGTTGAATTAAATATATAATTTATTAATTTATTTCAATAAACTTCAACATAATATTACTATTGTTGCTGAAATCATATGGAATATTAGCTAATTTCATAAACTGTATGGATATTCAAGTGATTTAACCAATAGATAACTGAGCATAAGTAGAAAATCAAAAAAGCCATGCTTGAATATTTATTATTCTTACACATGGCTTTTGTTTTAATTATTAATACTACCCTATCTAATTAAATAATACTGTTAAATGATTTATACTATATTCATATAAGAATCTATAACTCTAGGCTGTTTCTTAAATAAGAACTTACCATTTCTAACCGAGCTTAAAACTTCTGCACGTTCACATATTGCTTCAAATTCAGATTTTGCATTCAGAACTATAAAATTAGCTGGCTTATTTACTTCTATACCATACATATCTTGAATATTCATAGTTATAGCTCCATTGGTTGTAATAAGATCAAGGGCATTATCAATTTCTTCAAATGACATCATTTGTGCTATATGAATTCCATGATCTAATATCATCATCATATTTCCATTTCCTAAAGGATACCATGGATCAGACATTGAATCTTGAGCAAAGCATACATTTATTCCTGCATCGTTTAGCTCTTTTACTCTTGTTAATCCTCTTCTCTTTGGATATGTATCTTGTCTTCCTTGAAGATATATATTTTCAGTTGGACATGCTATAAAGTTTAATTTTGATTTTTTAAGGTCTTTCATAATTTTAAAGGCATATGCGTTATTTGATGATCCAAATGAGCATGTATGACTTGCTGTTGTTAAATGTCCAATTCCCTCCATATAAGAAAGTGCAGATAAAAGTTCTACAAACCTTGATTGATCATCATCTGTTTCATCACAGTGAACATCAATAAGTTTGTTATATTTCACTGCAAGTTCTACTGTCTTATGAATTGATTTTTCGCCAAATTCCCTTGCAAGTTCAAAATGTGGAATTGCACCAACACAGTCAGCCCCCATCTTTAAACCTTCTTCTACAAGTTCATCTCCCCCCTTATATGCATACATACCTTCTTGTGGAAATGATACAACTTGTATTGTAACAAATTCTTTAAGCTCCTCTTTAAGTTCTAAAAGTGCTTTTAAAGACGTAAGATTTGGATCTGTAACATCGGCATGAGTTCTTATAAACTGAACTCCTTGAAGTACTTCTTTTTTTATTCCAAGTCTTGCTCTCTCTTTTATTTCCTCAATATTTAAATCTGATTTTGTTTCACTCCATCTTTGAATTCCTTCAAAAAGAGTACCAGTATCATTTAAAGCTCCTTCTTTTTTAGCTGTAAATACATAGTCAAGATGAATATGAGGATCTACATATGGAGGCAAAACTAAATTTCCCTCTAAATCATAAATTTCCTTAACTTTATCATTATTTAAATTGTTGCTTATTAAATCATTACCAATTTCTTTTATTACTCCATCTTCAACTAATATATCAGTTAATTCTTTTTTTCCTTTTAATCTTGCATTTTTATATAGTATTACCATTTTAAATTCCCCCTGAGCCTTTAAAGCTTTTAATTTAATAAATACTAATCTTAGTAGACTACAACTTAAAATAATGTATTTCTTTATTTTATAATTCTTAAATATTTTTATAAACCTTGAATATTTTTAAATTTTACATATTTTATATGTTTTATTGTAACTCTTGTATATTAAACTTTTACTTAAATTCTTTGTTACATATTTTCACTAATTCAGGTATAACACTATCAACAATTACTTTTCCTTTTTCTGCACATGATGATTTTGCACTTGCAAGTGCACCTGTTTCTGGTACATCCCCTTTATATAATGGATATCTGAAATAAGGAAGTGCTTCTGTTTCTCCTACTTCAACATTTTTCTCAAAATGAACAAGCTCTGGTTTAAAATACATCATAAGAGATGTTTCAGTTACTGCTGCGTGTTCAAATGCCCATCCTGGAAATGGTACTTCATTAAATACTTCATCTATTACATCTTGAAACATATGATCCCACCAGTTAGATTCTATTATTACTACTTTTCCATTTATATCTCTATTTACCAAATCCATAGCTTCTATAATGAATGCCTCATTTTCAAAATGTGCATTCATTATAAATATCTTTGTAAAACCATCCTTTACTATTTCCATTAGTATGTCATAAACAAGCTTTATAACAGTTTCTCCATTTAAATCAATAGTTCCTGGAAACAGTGGTCCTCCACCACTTAGAGGTTTTGATTTATATCCATATGTTAGTGTTGGCATAATAACTCCATCTACAGCCTCTGCAAGCTTTAATGCAAAGTTTTCTGCAATTGCTGCATCTGTACATAATGGCAGATGCATTGCATGTTGCTCTGTTGCTCCTATTGGAAGTATTACAATTTTCTCTTTACAATCATTAAATTCTTTCCATGTCATATCATGCATAAAATAACTCATTTTAAATCCTCTTTTCTATTTTTTATTTATCTTTATAATTAAGCAATATCAAATTTTCCTTTTTCGATTTCTAATGCTTTTTTGTTTACATATGCTGAAATTATAATCATTGATGCCCCTGAAATAGCTATTGCAAGAAGGCATGAGAACCAAAAGTTTAGTCCAATTACATATGTGATAATCATATATGCTATAGGTCCAAGTATTGATGATACTATTGCACCTTCTTTAGTAGATTTCTTTGACACTATTGCTGAAAATAAAGGAACACCTATGCATGAACCAATACCACTTAATCCAAGATACAAAACTACTGATAAGAATTCTGGAGGATTAATATAATTAAATATCATACATATTAAAGAAACTGCCACAACAGCTATTCTTGTTACTTTTACTTCAAGTTCAGGACTTGCATTCTTATTTATTGTTTTAGAATAAAAATCCCTTCCTATTGCTTGCCCAATTACTAATAATACTGAAGTTGCTGTTGACATCATAGCTGCAAATATTCCAACCATCATAAATGCTGCTCCTGCTTTAGGAAGTAGGTTAATTGCCATTGTTACTGTTAAATAATCAGCTGCTGCATCTGGAAATAAAACTCTTCCTGTTAATCCTGCAATATAAAAACTGTTGTAAATTACACTTAAAACCAATGCTGTAATAAGAAAGGTCCCTATTGTTTTTCTATTTACATTTGGTATAGCTAAAAATCTTGAACAAAGGTATGGCTGACTTATAAATGTAACCCCCCAGAATGCAAAGTTTCCAATAACTCCTGTAAGAGGCATTTCAGCACCTTTTACACTCGGCTGAACAACATTTAACATTGATGGATCAATTGCTGCAAGTCCTGCTTCAAGTCCATCAAATCCACCTACTGCTTTTAATGAAACAATTAATAACACAATTGTTATAACAAGCATTGGAAGTCCCTGAACAAAATCTGTCCATGCTACAGATCGAAGACCACCAACAATAACGTAAAAAATCAAAACACATGTTATAATTACAAGTCCTGTATTAAATGAGATTCCAGTAAAGCTCTCTAAAAGTATTGCCGCACCTTTAAACTGAGCTACTAATGGGAATATATAAAATACTGAAATAACTCCTGCAATTATTAGCCTCAAAGTATCACTATTGTATCTTTGCCCAAGGTATTCTGGGATTGTAAGTGAACCTAAAGCTTCAGCCTGAAGTCTCATCTTTCTCATAAGAAAAACTGCTGGAATTATAAGTCCTGGAACAATTGCAATAACAACCCAGTAGTAAGGCCATCCCATAGTTGACATTATTCCTGGGTCACCCATAAAACACGCTGCACTTATTGATGATGTCACATATGAAAATGCAAGAACAACTGTAGGTGTACTTCTGCCTCCTAAATAATATTCAACATCATCACTCTCACTTCGACCTCCATTATTTCTACTTGAAACAAATGCTACAATAGCAACAAATGTTAAAAATCCAACGAAAAATATAATTGATATTGTTTGTAAACTCATATTATTTCCTCCTTTACTTTTTTCAATATAATGATTATTTGCTTTAATTAAATTCCATATATCAACAATTTCATTACTCTCTAAAATACATAATTTATACCATAGTCTTTATTTATTAATTCCCCACCTTACGCTTAATCTCATATATTGAGTTGACTTTTATACAATCTCATCCTTTTTAAACATAAATATTAATACTGACACTAGAGAAATCAGTGCTGTCAAAGCCTGAAATCCAATCATTATTTCCCATGTTTTCATTAATATTCCCCCCTTTTCACACTTGTAATAATCTTTTATAAATTCTACTTTGAATCTTGATTCATTCAGCATTAATAGCTGTACCAAACTATTTTTAGCTGCTAAAATCTACAATCTCCTACAAGTAAAAAAAGAGGCCCTAAGTAAAGTTAACTACTCTACTTAGAACCTCATTGCTCTATCTATTTAAACGCCATTGTTTATATTAAATTTTCCTTACCTAAATATTAATCTAATAGAATTTTTCAGTCAAATTTTATTAAATTTTTATGCACTAAGAACAAAAATATTAAAATCTTATTGTTAATAATAAACAAAATATATGGTAAAAGTCTAGACAAGTATATACTAATAAATTAGAATAATAACAAATGTTAGGAGGTCTTTTTATGTTTCAATGCAAAGATTTATTCACTCTTCCTTCACTTACTAATGTAAAACTTTTATGTGGCAGCGAAGGATTAAATAATGTAATTAGATGGGCATACAAAGCTGAAAGCCTAAGCCTTAAAAACTGGGTAAAAGGTCATGAGCTTTTAATAATAAGTGGTGCAATTATTGATAAAAAAGATTTTAATATATCAAATCTCATTTCTGAAGCTATAGAATTAAATCTTTCTGGAGCACTTCTATTAGTTGGAGATAATTATATTAAATCCATCCCGAAGACTACAATAAAGCTTTGTGATAAAAAGGGCTTTCCAATATTTCTAATAAGCTGGAACACACCACTTGTTAATATTTTCGAAGAGTTAGGACATGCCATTGTTCTTAGCAGCAGCATAAGCCAAAGTCGAGATGATTTGGTATCCAGTATAATCTTTGGGAATGATTTAAATAAAGAAAGACTATTACTTAAGGCTGAAGAGCTTGACTATCCTTTAAATCTTAGTCAAAGTGTTTTTTTAATAAACTTCTTTAATAATTCAGAAAATGAGCAATCAAAACCATCTCTTGATGAATTTAAGATAGGAGACTTAAAAAACTTTCTTTTATCTCTATTTAATGAAGAAAACTTTAATGTTGTTCTATCTAACTACGGTAATAATATTGTAGGACTTTATACAAGCTCACAGCATAATCTACCTATGAATAATGACAGCCAATTTAAAAGTAATGATGATTTCAGCCACAATCTTTTTAATGAAAATAATAAAATTAATATAGCTGATAATACTTACTTTAAAACCATCAATGATCCTAATATATGCCATGAAATTCTAAATAAATTTATTACAGAGACATTAAATAAATATCCTTATATAAACATGAATATAGGAATTGGAAAATGCTATTTTTCAATAGATCAAATACAAAAAAGCTTTAATGAAGCCTCAAAGTGTATTTCTCTATGCACAAAACTTAAACACAAGGGCAAAATCCTTTCTTATAATGAAATTGGAATTCTTCAAGTCTTCTCTGAAATTGAAAGACAGGATTTATTAAAAAATTATAGAAATGAAATGCTTAATCCTCTTATTATTCATGATAAGAAAAACAAAAGTAATTTAATACAAACATTAAAAGTTTATCTTAAGAATGATTGCAATATTATTAATACTTCTAAAGCATTAAATATACATAGAAACACAATAAAATATAGAATAAACCGTATTGAAGATATTTTAAATGTATCATTGTCAGATTCATTTACAAAACTTAATTTATATAATGCTTTGCTTATTCATTCATTTATATTATAGAAATACAACTGCCTTGCATTAAAATCAACTATTATAATTATATGAATATCCATATGAGTACTTATAAATTTAAAATACCCATACTATCTAAATTGTACCCTTTGTCAATGATAGTAAAAAAGAGTAGACTAAATAAATTTAAAAAATAGAGTAAAAACTCTCTATAATCTAAGAAAGTTTTTACTATATATGTTAATAATTAGATTTATCTTGCTAGACTTGTTAAATATTCAACTGTTTGTGGATCATAATGTGAGAAGAATAAACTTTCAGCTTTATCTAAAGTAGCAATTAAATCCATATCCTCTTTAGTTAATTCAAAATCAAATACACTTATATTTTGTATCATTCTTTCCTTACTAACTGTTTTAGGAAGCACTGATACTCCTTTTTGAATAAGATATCTTAAAGCAACTTGTGCAGCTGATTTATTATATTTATCTCCAATTTCTTTTAATGTTTCATTATTAAAGAAGTTATTTTTTCCTTCAGCAAAAGGTGCCCAGGCTTGAATTTGAACGCCATATTTTTTCATTACTTCTTGAGCTTTTACTTGTTGATTAAACACATGTGTTTCAACTTGATTTACTGCTGGAGCAACTTCATTGAACTGAGTAATGTCTATTAATCTATCTGGATAGAAGTTACTTACACCTATTGCTTTAAGTTTTCCTTCTTTATATAGCTCTTCCATTGCACGATAAGTTCCATAATAATCATTAAATGGCTGATGTATTAATACTAAATCCAAATAGTCTAATTGAAGTTTTTCCAATGATTCTTCAATAGATTTCTTTGCCTTTTCATATCCAGCATTTGAAATCCACACTTTTGTAGTAATAAATAATTCTTCTCTTGGAACGTTGCATTTTTTAATAGCCTTTCCTACAGCTTCTTCATTACCATAGGCCTGAGCAGTATCAATTAATCTATAACCTACCTCTATTGCATCTAGTACACATCTTTCACATTCTGCCTGATTTGCAATTTGAAATACTCCATATCCCAAAATTGGCATTTTAACACCATTGTTTAATTCTACATATTTCATCATAATCTCTCCTTTATTATAATTTTTCCTGCCATTCATTATTTAACCTAGGCAGAATTATCTTTGCACAACTGAATTTACTGTGCTAAAATTATTGTATTCCGTTAGAGTAACTCTAAGTCAAGAGGTTACATTGAAAAATTTTTCGTCTTTGACGATGGAAATGAGGTAAAAATGTATACAGTAAAAGAGATTTCAAAGCTCCTTAATATGAGTGAACATACAGTTAGGTATTACACAGATATGGGATTAGTACCTACTTTAAAACGTGATAAGAATGGAAACAGACTTTTTGATGAAAATTCTAAGAATTGGCTCATTGGCATAAAGAATCTTAGAGGATCTGGTATGTCTATAAAAGCCGTCAAGGACTATGTAGATCTGTGCTTGCAGGGAGAATCCACTTTAGATAAAAGATATGAAATAATTATAGAACAAAAGATGCAACTAGAGAAACAGTTAAAGGAAATGAATGAAAGATACAATTATATTACCCATAAAGCAAACTGGTATCTGGATATAATGAATCATCGTATCCCAGATAATAGTGATCCTGGAACATGGAGCATTTCCAGCTCAGAATCACAAGAAAATAGTTCTGAGTCTCAGATTATGACCAAACATGATGTTTCTTAAACAAAAATATGTTGCAATATTATAATTTTATATTCTTGATGACTCTCTAATATATTGCATTTGTTAAATAAATCATTATTTTTGCAAATTAAACAATTCTTTTTTTAGCCATGCTAAGTTACCTTCTCTTCTCTTAATTTATACTTTTATAGTTTAATTTCTGGATTTTTTAATAAAAAGGTGGTCTTTTATGTTTTTCAGAATATTTTTTATAAAATAGACATTTCCAATTATATTGTTATTAACTGTCCGTAAGTCAGAGTTTTTCATAGTGATTCCATAAATCTTTCATGCTAAATACTTGACTACTTATTGATTAACAAATCAATAGCCCACGAGTATGTATATGAGTATTCCAACTCAATGCACTTAAGATGGAATACCCCTATAATATTTTTATTCATAGCTATTCTCAGCCTTTTAAATTATTTCAACTGTTGTTTACTATCAAGGATTTCCCTCAGTTTGGCAGCCTGGGCGTCAATTGACTGCGGACCGTTGCCGGTCAGCAGATTTGCCTTCTCATCAAAGACCACCTGTACCGCACTCGGATTGACAGTGCTCTCAACCTGATAACCGGCTTCTTTTAGTGCCTCGTCTACGTAATATGCCACCCGAGTCTTCTTCCTGGGAACTTTCGGGTATGCAAGCGTCAATGCCATTATTTCTCCACCCTTGGATACGGTGGTCAGTCGTGCCCCTTTGAAATTATGATCACTGGTGGTCGAAATTTTACCATCAGCGGAAACACGGTACTTCGCCGAGACCATAGCAACAGGTGCATGGCAGATAAGTGAAATCAGCACTCCTTCTTCGTGCAGTGTATTTAGCAGTTCGCCCATATAGGGACTATCAACAAAATCAACCATCGGTGCATGCCCACCGGGCATGTGGACAAATGTAAAATCGCGGAGTTTGAACGGATCTTGAGGGTCGCGGTTCTTCTCGACTAATTCTCTCACCGAATAGTAATTGTACTTCGGCAATGCTTTGAACTTCTTTACGATACTGTCTCGTATATGCTTGGCTTCCTTGTCAGTATTAGGAAGTGGATCTGAAACAGGGATGTTTCCAAGGAGCTTATAAGCGGTCTCCAGTTCAGCTTGGCGGCGAGCAATAAGCTTCGGACGTCTTTTACGGAACTTGTCAACGTTAAACAGAGTAGCCTGTGCTACGCCTGATAATCCCATAGCTGCACCCAGGCCTGCGCCAGCGTGAAAGAATAGTGCCATCCCATTGATATCTAACTGCGGAAGTTGACCGTCGGGAGTCGCAAAAACGAATTCGTACTCATCACCAAAACTTTGCAATATCTTTGCCATTTCGACGAGGAAGAACCCTGTTGAGATACCTGGATGACCACTAGGTTCAACAAGCGGCAAAATCTTATTTGAAGATATAACAATTAGTGCTTTTTTCTTTCCAAGCGATTGCTGTGTACTATTTTTTTCTTTCATGAATGTTTCCTCCTTTTTTCCTACTATATCTGAAATATATCTTTCATCCAAACATGGCTCAATTATTACTTGGATTTCTATTATTAAATTGGAATGTCCATCATGTGATTATATTAATCACATGAAACTCTTAACAAAATTGTCGTAGATATGATTGCCGAATACATTCTTTATAAATATACAGCAGGCTTTGCGCCGAAACCTAACAGATACCAGGTTTTGGGTTTATTGATAGTAACCCCCTTACCAATACATACTTAATCTTATTAGACATTTAATCAGCTCCTTAGAATATTAATATTGTTCCTTTTTGCCTATAATTTATACATCTTATAGTTACTGTTATTTTTTCTTTAGGCTTTTTATTTTCATACCAGAATGTATTCTTCATTACATTCTAGACATTTATGTTTAAAATATCCCTTCTCTATATTTCCACAATCTAAAGCTCGTTCTACGATATCTATTATATGCTCACGCATTTCTTTTCTAACTCTATGCCACTTCAATTTTCTAAATTCATCGAAGTGATTTACTAATATTTTATTTATGATTTTGTCACTTTCGTATTGTCTGCATATACTCATATCACTATTATAAACAAGTTTTCCACAGTTTTGAAAGCATTATAAAATCCTTGTAATAAAAAAAACACATCGACAAAATTGTCAATGTGTTTTCGTGGATTTTAATGGTGGAGACGACTGTCACCCAGAAGATCACCTAAAAGCCTTGAAAACTCAAAGCTTAATAATTATGAATTTAAAAGCTTTTTATCATAATCTGCTATAAAAAATATACATGTACAAACCACATATACAAATCCCTGTTCTTTAAGATTATGTAACTGTTCTTGTAATATAATATTAAAATCAACTGCATCTAAATAACTTAATGCATCTTCATATTCTATAACCTGCTTATGAATCAAAAATAATGATTTGCATAAATTTTGTATAATTAGAGCTTTCTGTTTTATAACCAATATATCTATTTTCATCAAGACTTCTAAACCATAACATATTATTTACAAAGCGCATCAATTGCTTAAGTGGCATCACCCTGTCAGATGGTGTATTATTGACTATATATCTCAATATTGAAACGCTATTATCTTGGAATTCGTAATTTAATGAAGGCATTAGCTTTTTTATTCCTTCAAGATCCCCGCTCATCGTTTCATAATTATATGATATCAAAACCTCTCCATCTATTGAGATTCTCTCATATAACAAATTTTTTATATCTTTTTTTCTATATAAGTAGTCAACCTCTCCACTTTCCAATTTAAATATATAATGAAATTCAGCATATTCTGTTTCTTCATCAGCATTTAAATAATAATCATACACTCCTGGTGTTATATTTTTGTCAGTTAAATGTGTTGTTATATCAAATAAAGCTAACCCGATATTTGATTTTCCTGAAGCATTTTTCCCATATATAATTATTTTATTAAGTAAATCATCTTGAATACACCATTCATTGAATTTATAATCTCTAACATCCGAAAAATTTAGTTCTATATTTTGGTTAAAATTCTTAAAACCTTTGACTTCAAACTTTTTGAGCATTATATCACTCTATCATAAATTATACATTTTTAAAACTTGAAATCAATAACAAGTGATAAATATCCGTAAAAAAATTACGGATATTTTAGAGCTTTTGCTTATTTTTATATCATTTAAAAGCTTTATTTCCCTTTATTGTATTGTATACCATTATTTTTCATAAAAAAGATATATTAATAACTTTTTTAAGTACATTCCTCTATAATAATATTATCTTTTAGATTCAATTATCTTATTAAATAAACTTAAAAATTCTGCTGTTATTATAATAATGTCCATAATTATAATAAATCAACATAATCATATTAAATTAACGATACATTTACATTATCAAACTCTATTATATCTTCATAATCATAAAGAAATAACACAAATGCTCCCAAAATACAGTTATTTATGTTTTTATGATTTTCAAAGAAATCTTTGTTTTTTCATAAATATTCATATTCTATTAAATTCTTATTTTTCAATAAATATTCATTTTTTATCAAATCTCACTTTTTAATAAATTTGCATTACACATTTTACTTATGATAAACTTGTCTAAAATGAAAATTTTAGTATAAAGTTATTTAAAAAGGATTTGATATAGAAATGAAAAAAATTATAAAAGTCGTTGGGGCTATTATTGAAAATAAAAATAATGAAATACTTTGTGCTCTACGCTCTCCAATTATGTCTACGCCAAACATGTGGGAATTTCCTGGTGGAAAGGTTGAAAATAATGAGACATTAAAAGAAGCTATGGAAAGAGAAATCAAAGAAGAGTTAAATTGTAATATTGAAGCTCTAAGCATTTTTAATGATAATATTCATGAATATGATAATTTTATAGTTAACTTAATTACTATAAAGTGTAAACTAATGTCTGGTACTCCTACAGCAAATGAGCATTCAAAGCTTATATGGCTAAAAAAAGAAAATTTAGATTCTTTAAAATGGGCTCCTGCAGATATTCCTGCTGTAATGAAGTTAATAAGCGAAACAGAGTCTGCCATATAGACATTGGGCTGCTGCATTTAATAATTCGTAATTCATTATATTTACATTTTAAATATATAACGTAACATCCTACAGCTTTTAGCATACGCTTAACTTAGTGCTTAAGGCCTTCTGAAATAGTAAGGTAGCCTGAAACAACTGTCTGAATATCTCTCACTCTCTTCTTTAATATTTACTTAATTATAATCATGATTTATATTATTATAATCCTTTCTCACAGACGTACTTAAAGAAAGAATCTGCTGCTGGTGAGTGGTATCTGTTTTTCATCCTAGCTATGTAGAAATAGCTTTCCCAATCTGGTTTAATTATTGGAATTGCTTTTACATTTATGTATTGAATTGAATACATTTTAGGGAGGATTGCTATTCCAAAGTTTTGAGCTATAAGTCCTACAATTAGGCTGTCTTCTTCAACTTCATATGAAACTTTAGGGTATTCTCCTATTTTTTCAAACAATCCATCTATTACAGGTCTTAATCCACTACTTTTAGAAAATATGATTTGTTTATATGGTATTGTATCTTTTAAGTTTAGTTCTTTGTATTTAGCCAATGGATGGTCATATGGCACTACTGCACACATTTCTTGCTTTTTAATTGGTACAAACTCAACCTCTGCTTCATTTTCCATTTTTGAGCAGAAACCAATATCATAAATTCCACTTTTTAAGCCTTCTACAATATCTTTAGTCACTCCTGTATAAAATTTAAAATCAATTTCTTTGTCTTTATTTATGTCTAAAAAATCATGAGCTACTTTTGGAATATCCTTTATTGCAAGTGGCTTTATCATAGATAAACTTATGTTTCCTCCACCTTCACTTATGTTTTGAAAGGAATTCACACTTATATCTAACATACTGATGATTTTACTAGCATCATTATAAAACATTTTTCCATATTTATTTAATACAACATTTCGACCTTCTTTTTCAAATAATTTTACTCCTAATTCTTCTTCTAAAGAGGCTATAGCATGACTTAAGCCTGGCTGAGTTATTTTTAATTTTTCAGCTGTTTTCCCATAATGCTCTAATTGTGCTAAAGTAACAAAATATCGCAAATGATATAAATTCAATATTTCCAAGTCCCTTCTAAAATATTATTTAGGCATATGAAAGAAAATAACAAGTCCAAATATGCCGAGGATATTTTTCATCAGACAAGGAAGTAGATTACCCTCATAGCTGGGTCTATTAGGGTAATCTGGTGACGCAGTATGATGGAAAATAGGCAGGTGGATTGACTTGTTATTTTTTTGATAATGCCTTATTATTATATATTAATTCATAAATAAAATGAATGAATTTCTATAAAATAAATCATTAGAATTTATGAAAAATATCTCATATAATTAATTAGTATTAGACACAATCAAAAAATAATAGAGCAGTATACATGTATTATTTATTTTCATGTGCCTTAATTACAGTTATTTTTATCTTAATGAAAGAAGGCTTTATTTATGAAAAAAATCAGAATTCCAGGAGAGCTAGCACTATTTACAGCAGTAATTATTAACAGCCTTGGTATTGCCTTAATGACCAAAAGTAATTTTGGTATATCTTCTATCTCTTCAGTTCCTTATGTATTTAGTCAAGCTTTTACAATATTAAGCTTTGGAACATGGAATTATACTTTTCAAACAATTTTAGTAATATCCTTAATGATTTTAAGTAGAAAAATTAATTTAAGTTATAGTTTTTCTTTTTTAATGGGTATTGCTTTTGGGAAAATGATAGATGTTCATGAATTATGGGTTTGCTTTTTACCTGATTCTTTAACTTATCATATTATTTACTTTATTTTAAGCTTTTTCATATTAGCATTTGGAATATGCTTATCTAATAATAGTATGCTTCCAATTATACCAACTGATACATTTCCAAGAGATTTATCAGCTATTTTAAATAAACCCTACAAATATGTTAAGACAACCTTTGATTTATGCTGCTTAACTACAACTGTTATAATTTCATTATTTATACTTCATAAAGCAGTTGGTGTTGGCATTGGTACAGTTATATGTGCATTTACTACTGGAAAAACTGTTTCAATTGTTCAAGGCTTTTTTGATAATCATGTAAAATTCTACAGATTAACATCCTTAAATAATTCACATGGTTCAAAAAAACATAATTTAAGTGTCTAAGTTAATCTTAGATACTAAATTATGCTTTTCTTGATTATAGTAATCTATTGAATAAATTTACAGCTTAACAAGAAGCTATATATTTTTTGTAGGCATGAATTTAGTAGCTGTTTACGCACTATTTTCATATGTGTTTATCTTTTGTTCTGATTATTGCCATTATTATAATTGATTATTCATAACGTTTCAATGTTACCCTTTACTATATTGGAAGACTATCGACATTTTTCGAGAGGTGACTGTCACCAACCATTATATCTTTAGCTTTTATCTGAGAACTAAAGTGATTCAATCTATCTTTAAAATAATTTCTAAGTACATCATCTTCACACCATATATAGCAGCCTTTAATTCCTCTTGTCATAAGAATTCTATAGGTATTTTTAATTATTTCATCACTTCTTCTTAAGGCTTCTTCTTTATTTTCCTTATATAATTTCTTTATGCCATTTAAGCTTTTATCACCTTTTGCTCTTTTAGTAAAATCAGTTACTATTTTTCCATTTTCAAATCGCAAGTCTTGTCCAATTATTACACCAACGTAATCAAATTCAAGTCCCTGGCATGTATGTATACATCCACATTCATTTACCGAATCTTTATCAATTGCCCATGTCTGCGTATTATTCAGGTTCCACTTCATTTTAAAATCATACTCTGGGAATTCTATATCACTTTCACTTGAATTTATATTCTTTTTAGTTTTCCATTCATAGCAATATCCTGCCAAAAGCCTTGCTTTATTATTAATTAAATTTTTCTCTTTAATTGCTTCTTCCATTTCTTTTGGATTATCAAATACTTTAAAATCAAAATCAAATTCAAAGCCATCAAAATTACCTGTATCTTCAATTTCTAATACATCATTAAGCCATGATATATATCCATCTGATCCATTACATCTAAATTGTGATGTTAATTCTAACTCTCTTGTTTTTACATTTAATAACTTAGCATATCTTTCAATTTCATGTACACTTCCTATATCATCTAATGTTACTCTCTGATTATCATCTACAAAGAAAACTGAAACCTTAGCAGTATTTATAATTTCTTTAATTTGATTTTCACCAATATTTTTAAACATACCTGATTTTGCATTAAGTCTATGTGCTTCATCTACTATTAATACATCAATTTCATTCTCATCTGTATCAGTATATACTCCAGATCCTTTAAATAAATTTTTAATGTATTTTTGCGTATAATTTCCTCTAAGTTTCTCTGCATATACATTTCTAGGTGCAGCATTCTTAGTAACATATTGACAGTTTAAACTCATATTGCATATCTTAACAAGAAGATTTATTGCTAAAACTGACTTTCCAGTACCAGGTCCACCTTTTACAATTATTGTTCTCTTTGTGTTTTCTTTAATACATTTACGTACAGTTTTCATAATACTTTCAAAAGCAACCTTTTGATCATCAATCATTATGAATTCTTCATTTCCATCAATCATAATCTTAAGTGCATCTTGAAGTGATTTTGATGGTCTTATTTTTCCACCTTCAATATAATAAATACCTTTACCTTGATCTGGCTTTTTAACAAACTTACAGATAAACTCTCTGAGCTTTATAACATCGCCTTTAGTATACGCTGGAGCCTTATTAAGATAATTATCATAAACTTCATTTTCAAGTGGATCATTTTCAATATTCTTTATATAGTTATGTAAATAAGCACAAGGGTGCAGTACAATATTTTCTTTTTCTACAGAATCATTATAATCTTCAATAAGACTTGCATATGACCATGCCTGATATGAAGGATGAGATACCCTTCTTTTAGATCTGTTTATTACAGTTTTAACAATTCCATCTTCATCGTCTATGCATTCTAATTCATTCCACTGTTTAAGTTCAACAATTATAACATTTTCCTTATCATTTTCATCAAGTCCAGTCAAAATGAAATCAACTCGTTTTGATGTTGCAGGTATTCTGTATTCAATTGCTACACCACAATCATCTGGGATATCATTAGTATTAAGAGCCTTATACATATACAGCATAGAATTATCCCATGCCCTAAATTCATTTTCTCTAGATTTTCCTATTTTTCTTTTGTATTCTCTATCAATTAATATACTGATTTCATCGTTTGTAACATGATTCATAAAATCCTTTTTCCTTGCTTCATATACAATCATGTTAAGCTCTCCTTTAATGGTTATTAAATATTATAAGTCTATATATCGACATTCTTCGAGAGGTGACTGTCACCTTCACTATAGCTCAGTATATTTTTTACTGTTTCCTTTTGCTTTTTCAACTGGATATTTCTTTTCATTCTTATCCATTTTGTTATTTATTATTTCTTCAATATTAACACCAAGACAATCTGCCATATGTACACAATAAACTAAAACATCTGCAAGTTCTTCACATACATGCTCTTTGTTATAGTTTTCTTCATCCCATAAAAATTCTTCTAAAAGCTCAGCAGCTTCTATTGATATTGCTTTACTTAAATTTGCTGGTGTATGAAACTGAGACCAGTCTCTGTCATTTCTGAATTTTCTTATTCTTTCTATTGTTTTTTGCATTTTATTAAACCTCTATCTTTACATATTTGTTTCTTTTATTATATCATTTACTGAATAAAATTTTAGATTATATGCAAAAAAAGCCTTAGTAAATTCTAAGACTTTAGTTTCATTAAATTCCACATCTATAAGCTCTAACATTTTTCACTTCAATAGAAACAAACTTCTTAATCTGTATCGCTTTTCCTTTTAATTCATTTGGAGCCATTTTTTTGTTTATCCTTTTAGATGTATCATTATTAAAATTCATGAGCATCTTCATTAATCATTTAAAGTTGTTAACTAAAAGTTTTCATCTAAAAAAACTTTTTCAAATCTTCAATACTTTCCAAATCAAAAATGTTTAGCCCAATTTCTTCAACCTTTTCTTCAGATAAATTCATTATCTTTTCTTCATAAATTTTAGGTAGTTCTTTAAATTTTCTATTAAGTTGTTTTAGAAGAAGTTCTGTTTTCCCCTCTTCTATCTTCTCTCTATCTCTTTCTAATAAAGTCATGAACTCCACCTCCATATTTTTATCTTTTTTAACTGCATTTACTCTTTCATGTATATGCTTAACAAGTTCACTTTTCGCATTAGCTGCTACCGCATCAGTTGAATCTTCAACATAGTTTAAAAATTCTAAGATTTCTATATCTAGATCATTAATACATCCTTTTGTATTTAATATTATTTTTTGCGCATCATCTTTAAGTTTTATATTACTATCTTCCAAACATACATTTTCAAAAGTATACTTATGACGCCCTTCATTGAAATAATCAAAAGTACATATAAATATAACATATGACTTTGTGAGTTCTCTATAATCTTGACTTTTTTAGATACAGTCTATATCTATATTTCCTTGATAATATCTCATTCTCTTTCCAAGATTCTTATTATCAGTTCTTTGCATCTCTATGTTATATACTGTATCATTTTCGTCTTTAACATAAACATCAAGTCTTATTCCCTTACATTCTAAAAGAAGATCTATTGTCTTTTGATTTTCCGGCATTTCAATTCTGTCTATCTCAATGTTAAGAAGCTTTTCTAAAAACTCTTTGCATATTTCCTTATCACTCATAACCTTTGCAAAAAGGAAATCATCTTCTAAATTCAGTTCTTGTAAAGTTTTATTCATATTAAGTTTTCCTTTGTCTCTTTTTTATCTTTAGTAAAATTATTGCCATATTACATTAAATTATAATCTTTCGCATTTATAATATATAATCTTTTTCTTATCATTATTATATATTATGACTTATACATTCTTCAATAAGCTAAAATAAATAGCCCTGAAAACTCAAGGCATAATAACTATTTGTATTTTAATCGACATTTTCCGGGAGGTGACTGTCACCATGAATGGTGACAGTCACCTAAAGGCTACCTAAAAGTCTCCTCAAACTTCTCACAGTCCTTCTTCTAAACTCATCCTTAGAAACTTCCACAACCATATTCCCCTTAATGCTTTTTACAGCTGTATCTGTAACAATAACATTAATTCCATCAATATCAAATGCTTCAATATTTCCAGCTTCTTTATTTACCTTCGCCATAACATCATCCTTTGTAAATCTTTTTAGTTCCATCCAAAGTCTAAATTCTTCTTTGTTTTTAATGCAAAGTTCTTCAAGTGTATTTGCATTATTTAAAAGATAGAATGTTGTATAAATAGGTCTTCTTAATGGAAAACCATTTGAAATTATTTTATGTGAAAGTTCTATCCATTCTTCAATTTCAAATCTACAATATAATTCATCTGAAGCTTTAGGTATTTCAGTTATTTCATTTCTTTTAAGTACATTGATTTCTTTTACTTTCCCATAGCATGTAATTCCTGAATCTTCACCAAAGAAATTTTTTGATTTATATAATGCAATATATTTTATATTGTTTTTTACAAGGTTAATATTTTTCTTTGGCATATGATAGAACTTATTTGAAATATTTATATTATACTGCTCTTTATCTTTTAATGTTCCAACAAGGACATTTCGCTCATTAAAGTATTCATCTTTCAAGTATGTGTCTTTTCCTATTTTATCTATTGATCTTTCAAATGTTGAATATGATGATTCATTAATAAGCTCATCTAAGAAATTTTCCATAAGACCTGTAGTTGAAGGCAAAAAAGGAAATGCTCCAACATTAACCTCTTCTATACTTTTATAAAATCTATGATTTTTAAATTCTTCTTCATTATCATATGGAAATAATACAAATGCTCCAAAAATACAGTTATTTATGTTTTTGTGATTACCAAAGAAATCATTGTTATTTAATAAACTTTCGTTTTTTAACAATTCTTCATTCTTTAATGAATCTTCACATTTTAGTAAATCCTCATTTTTCAATAAATATTCATCTTTTAATAAATTTACATTTTCTTTTAAATTTTCATTTTTTAAATATTTTGAAGAATATGTATCCATATTACTAATTTCATCTTTACCTAGATCTTTAGAATTTTCAAGTTTTAATGAGTTTTTATGAAAAAGTTTATCTTTTTTATAATCATAAATTATAGCATCACGATACCTGTGCATTGTATTTATATCTTCTTCTTTTGGACCTGGTGTATTATATTTTTCTTTATATTTAGATGATGTATCAATCTTATACTTTGCATCAAATATAAACTCATATGCCTTTAAAGTTCCATCTTTACAAATAGAAAGTATATTATCTGGCTTTTGTGATACAGTTTTTGAATCTCTTCCAGCATTATAATATACTATAAACTCTTCATTAGTTTTAGGATTTAAATATTTAAAGGAAGCTTCTTTTCCTTTCTTTAAAGTAACATACACCCCATCTTTATTTAGCTTTAAAACATCAGTAGAAATTAGTTTATATTTTTTCTTAAGCAATGAGTTTATCTTAATGAAACACCAATATTCATACAATACTGAAAGTTCCTTCATTGATAATGTAAAAATATTAGAATTTATACTTAATCCTTTTTGCAGCATCAAATAATACTTATACAAATCCTTATATCCACTACCCATGGAAAATACAAGTGATAAATTTGCTTCATTATATTGTGGAGATACTCTGCTTAAAAATGATGTATTAAGTCTTTTATTGATTTCTCTTTTATATTTTTTTAATTTTTCTATAACATCTATATCTTTATTACTTTTATATCTTTTTGTTACATTTTCATCTTTTTTATTTTTATCATATTTTATTATAAAAGCATCAATTTTCTTAATAATCTTAATTAACATAAATTTTGTAAATCTATTTTCTTTTGTATCTTCACTAACTATCTTTTTAACTACTAAAGCTTTTTCTGGAACATATGAATTATTTACCTTTTTCAATAAATAAGGTCTTTTTTCTAAATATTTAATACTTTCATTACTTACATTTCTAACTTTATGATATTTAACTATACTTTCCTCTTTTTGAAGCATATGATTTGGATTGCATAATATAATATCTATTGAGCGTATTAGTTTATCAAAAACATATGCTAATATACTGTAAAACTCACTATCATTATTATTTTTCTTATTAATGATTTGTGTAGACATATATGTTCTAGATAAAAATCCATATGCTAAATTATATATTTCTTCATTTACATCGTTAAGTATAGCTTGATAATCTTCTTTATAGCTTATCTTACTTGGATATACCTCTAGTGTAATTTTAAGTTCTTCCTTATTATTCACCTTTACTATTAAATCAGTATATCCAATATCACCTTTAAAATTAATTATTCCACTTAAATCCTGACTTTTTGAGGTTATTCTAGTAACTTTTTTTCTAATATTTAGATTATCATGATAGAACTCTATATTTTTATTATCTTTATTCTTACTTTGTATTATTATCTCATAATCAGAATATTCCTTAAGATACAGCCCTTTTATATATTGAATATTATCACTTGAAATGTGATCTTCATCATATACAGCCTTAAATTCTCCATTATCATGTCCATAATTTTCACCTTTAAGAACAAAAATAACATTTTGTGTTTCAATACATATAAGTTCATTACTGCCAGAAGGTTGTGAATCCATCACGTATGAACCTCCTAATCATGTAAATTAACTTTAAACTGCTTGACTTATAAATACATTTAAATGTTTTATTATCAATTTGTAACTGTTCTGTATTTTCTGTTTTTGCTGCAATTAGATCTTCTAATTTCTTTAATTCACCGTTCTCTATATAGTCTCTATTATCAAATTTATATCCTGAGTTAAATTCTTCAAAAAGATCAATTAAAACATCTTTAACATCATCACTGCTTCCACTTATTTTAGAAAGAATTTTTTGTACAATACAAATATCAAAAGCTTCATCAGCATCTAATAACTTATATTTATCTGCATAAATCATATAAAATACAATTTCATCTCTTACTCTGTATCCAAAATGGTAGTTGTATTTTTCAAGAATATTGTTTATATTAATAAGCTTGTCTATAATATCTTTTGCAATATCTTTATAATCAATGCAATCCTTAATCTTTAAAAATTCACTTTTAAGAAAATCATTGTGATAAGTCTTTGGTTCAATATTATTTTCTGTAAAAATATGTTTAAATGAATAATTTAAATTTACTTTGTTAAATTCAATTGTATTTGCTCTATCTAAAACTTTTTTACTAAATGGGAATGTAGTTTCATCCATATTTACTGTTCCTATGATATAAACATTTTGAGGAATATATACATCACCATATTTACTTATAGCTTCATTATCATTTCCAATAGCTTCTTCTTTTAAAAGATAATTTGTTATAATTTCTTTATCTTCATTAAGTTTTCTTGTTTCCATAAGTGAAAGAATATCACTAAAATAATATTCAACCCTTGCAAGGTTCATTTCATCTAAGCATATAAAATAAGGAAGTTCAGGATTAAGCATTGCATTATAGCAGATTTCTGTTATTATACCTGGATTAAAATTTCCTTCTATATTTCTAAAACCTAAAAGATCTGTGCTGTCTGACCAATCTGGCTTTACTGGAATTAAATTAAATCTTTTGTTTTCAGCTGTAGCACCAAGAGCTTTTGCAAATAATTCTATAATCTTGCTTTTACCAGTTCCTGATATTCCTGATAAAATTACAAATGGTTTTGTTTTTAATGAAATGTATAAATTTTTAATTAATGTCTTTTCATATGAAAATCCTTCATTTTTAATAAAATCATAAATATGGTCAATTGCTTCATTTGTGTTGAAATCTGAAATAATTTCATTTTCTTCAGTTTCTTTAAAATCTTCAATTTCATCTGGATTTTCAAGATTTTCATTTTTATTTGTTCTATATTCATTTAGATCTGCTTTACCTTCAATTTCCTTTAAATAATATTCATTGTATATTTTAATAATTTCAGATAAATCATTTAATATTATATCTTCTGATGGAAAATCATTAAGTGAATATTCCTTGTAATAAATACACCCTTCTTCATAATCCCTATTACCAACTGTTAAGTCATTATCACTTTTAAAAATTGTACTATTAAATTCATTTCTAAAATGTTCTCTTGCCCTTTGCATCTCATCTCTAGCTTTTTTATTGCCTAATTTATTTTTTAAATTTGTGCAACCTTGATTTAAAGTTAAATACAATCTTTGCATATCTTCACTAAAAAGATATACAATATATATTCCTTCTTGAATTGTAGTTGTGATTTTAGGATTAAAAATAGCTATCCAAGGATATCGCGTCCAACCTCCAGCTCCACAAGATGCTTTAACATCTAAATCTATATTTGATAAATACAATTCATTAATTACATCTCTAATTGCATCTCGTGATGTATAATTTATGAATTGAAACATTGAGCTTTCTTTGTTATATAGTTCTGATTTCTTTTTACTTAAGTAGTTTTCCATTATGTTTTTTAATATTTCATCTATTTTCATAGTGTCACCTTTATGCTTGTATTAATTATTTTTCTCTATTATTAAATTTCAAAATTCAACTTTTGGTTTCAATTATTTTATTAGATAAGCTCAAAAATTCTGATGTCTTATTTATACTAGAACAATGAACAAGTATATTTAATCCTTCTTTAGATTTAAATGAAATAGTTCCATATTTGCATACAGGCAACTGCCTATTATCTTTAAATCTTTTATCTGGAGAGCCATTTTTATTTACATATTTCCATGTATACTCTATAACAGTAGCATCCCTAGATACTGTTTCACTTTCTACAAAGTGTACAGAATCTATAATAATATCCAATGAATTAACATTAATTGCTCCAACCTTGCCTTTACTAATTATTAATATTTTATCTGGTAATATATATAACTCTTCTTTCTTTAATTTAACATAAAAACAATCAACATTAGTTGAAATATAAAATGGTGACTTTTTTAAAATCCTAATTATATTTCTTTGTATTGATTCTGATGCTCCTGCATTTATCTTTAAATTAGAATTTTTATAGACTTCATTAACCTGCCATATGATTGAATTTCCTTGAAGTATAGATATTAACTTTTTTATATTAGAATGTAACTCAGATTCGTATTGATCAAATTCATAACTAAGATTTACTTTTTTAAAATATCTAAAATATATTTTAAAAGGACATAATAAGACAGCTATTATCATAAACATTGGAATAATACATCCCAGTATTATAGAAACTATTAACCCTATATTAAGATATCTATTCATCTGAACTATACTTGTTATTATATTAATAAAATCTGAATATTCTGCTGTTTCAAAATTTTCAATATCTGCACTTTCAATAGAATATCCCTCTCTTTTCTCTTGAACTATTTTATTATTAGGCCTATTTATAGAATTTTTATTCTTATTACTATTCTCTGTAAATGATAAGCCTGTCCCAGGTATTGAATATGTTTTTCGTGTTTGCCCATTTGCAGTACGTGTTACTCTATAGCCTGGAACTCCCCAGCTATAACCCACCCCACTTTTACTAAGATTTATTCTAAATCCTCCGCCAAGATTAATACTCTTTCTATACCTAAATCCCATTATATACATCTCCTTCTAAATCGTATAAATATTAAAGTTAATCAGAGTGCATTTGCTTTAATAACTATATATTTTATGTTTGACCGAATAAATATATAATTACAATCAAATTATACCTTATTTATACATTTTAATAAATATAATAACATTATTATAAGTATAACTCCAAAGTTTACATATTTATTTGAAATTTCTTTACATCTGTTGCTTATGTAATGCATTGGGAATATATGTTCGTTTTTTATTCTAAAGTCTATTTACAATACACTACGTAAGTAATATAATAGAAATAGTATGTTATACGTACGTAGGAGGTACATTATGAAAAATAATTTTTTCTATACTTTTCCTGCAATAAAAGGAAAACAGGCAACTAGGGACTACTTCATAATAATGTGTCCCCTAAAAATATTATCAAAACTTTTCATATTTAATGAAGATGATTTACCACCTGAACATAGAGCTCAAAGAATTTTGAACAAAAGTCGTATTCCAGAAATGGCTTCATATATAGTTAATAATCCCAAAGACTATGTCTTTTCGTCTTTAACTGCCTCAATTGATGGTGAATTTGAATTTGCACCGATTGATAAAGAATTTGATGAAAAGATTGGAACCCTTAAGGTATCTATGGATAGTCGATTACTTATTAACGATGGGCAACATAGAAGAGCTGCTATTGAAGAAGCATTAAAAGCTGATTCTTCACTTGGCGATGAGACAATATCTATAGTTTTATTTATTGATGAAGGTTTAAAACGCAGTCAACAGATTTTTGCTGATTTAAATAAACATGCTGTTAATGTATCTAAGTCAATAGGAATATTATACGATTCTCGCGATCCTATTGCTATGCTTACAAAATCGCTACTTGAAGAAAATAAATTCTTGAAACATTTTACTGATAAAGAAAATCCTTCTTTGTCAAAGTTTTCACCAAAACTATTTACTTTAAGCAGCATTAATCAAACTAACATTAAACTTTTAAATAAATTAAATACTAATGATCCTAAAGTCACCTCTTTCGTATATGAATTTTGGAATGTATTATGCGATAATATGAAAGAATGGCAATTTGTATTTTCTAAAGATATAAGTTCTGCTCATTTTAGAACAGACTATATTAGTTCAAACGGAGTTGTTCTTGAAGCCTTGGGATTAGTAGGAAACTATTTATATAAAAATAATCCTGATAATTGGAAAGAACTATTATCAAATATTAAAGATATTGATTGGCATAGAACAAACCTTGACGATTGGCAAAATAGAGTTATTGGCCCTACTGGACGTATTGTAAAAAGCGCTACTTATGTTCGATTAACTAATAATTTAATAAAAATGAAATTAAATATTCCATTAAGCAAAGAAGAACTTAAGATAGAAAATGAATGTAAAAAGGAAGATAAACAAAATGATTAAAATAGATATAAATACAAAGGTCAATAATATTTTAGATGAAATGAAAATGGTATATAAAAATGATAAAAGACCTTGGGTTATAGGTTATAGTGGAGGTAAGGACAGTACTACAGTTGTACAACTCGTATTTACTATGCTTCAGAGCCTTCCAAAAGAAGAAAGACATAAGGATGTTTACATAGTTTCATCAGATACATTAATTGAAAACCCTATTGTCCTAGGCTTTTTAAAACATAATTCTAAGTTAATAGATGAAGGGGCAAGAAAATCGGATATTCCATTATACACTCATATGGTTCATCCCGATTATGATAATACATATTGGACTAATATTATTGGTAAAGGACTTCCAACTCCTACTTCTATTAGATTTAGATGGTGTACTGAACGTCTTAAAATTAAACCATCTAATAAATTTATTGAAGATAAAGTTAAAGAAAATGGCGAAGTTGTTGTATTACTTGGTGTTAGAAAAGCTGAAAGTATTGCAAGAGGTATAAGAATAAAAAACAGAGAAATTGAAGGCTATCTTCTAACACCTCATGTAACTTTGGCAAATACTTATGTTTATAACCCAATTGTAGAATTAACTACAGATGATGTTTGGGAAATTCTACTTTCTAATAATGGTGTTACTCCATGGGGTAGCAATAATAACGATTTATTTTCATTATATATGGGTGCCGATGGTGGCGAATGTCCATTTACTACAACAAATGATAAAGATACTCCATCTTGTGGGAATTCAAGATTTGGTTGCTGGGTTTGTACTGTTGTTAATAAAGATAAATCACTAACAGGATTTATAGAAAATGGCGAGGAATGGCTTAAACCTTTATTAGAATTTAGAGAGTGGATTGTAACTATTAGAAATAGACATGAATATAGAATGCAATATAGACGTGATGGTAATCACTATTATAAAAAACTGTATTTAAATAAGTTGCCTCTTTTAGAGGATAATATTATAAATCAAGATTATATTTTTTCTAACAGTGAAACTGGTGAAGCTTATATTGATTTAAAAAATTCTCGGAGTGAAAAAGAAAAAGGTAATTATACTGAATCTGATGATAAAGAAAAAATATATTTAGAATTACTTCCTATACTTAATGTTGAAAATTCAGATGATGTTATTCTTGATAAATCAAAGATTCAGAAAGATGAAAATGGAGAATATGTGAATGTTCTTGGATATGGTCCTTTTAATTTTGCAGGTAGACAGCTTATTTTAAGAAGATTATTAGAAGTTCAAAAGCTTATAAATACAGAATTTGAAGATATTGACCTTATTAATACAGAAGAACTTGAAGTTATAGATAAGATTTGGGATGAAGAAGAAGATTTAACTCGTAGAACATTAGTTGATTTATACCATGAAGTAATGGGTAAAAGACTTCCTTGGGATGAATATAAAAAGCCTATGTTTGATGAAGACACAAGAAATGCAATTGAGGTTTTATGTACTACTCATAATATTGATCAAGACTTAATCAATAAACTATTAATTGAAACCAATAAATATAAACATTTCACAAATAAAAGTGTTTTAGATAAATCAATTAATAAAATTCTTAATGCAAGACATTTACACAAAGAGATTGTTGAGGAGATAGAAAATGATAATTAACAGCATAACATTAAAAAACTTTAGATCATATGAAGATGAAACTACTTTCTCCTTTGCTCCTAAAGATGATAAAAATATTGTTTTAGTTGGTGGTGAAAATGGAGCTGGTAAATCTACTTTATTTGAAGCCATTAAATTATGTATTTACGGACCTATTACTTATGGTTACCTTGGAGAAAATCATAATTACTTAACTAAAATTAAAAATAATATAAATAACAATGCTTTTACAAATGAAAATATAGACTGCTATTTAGCTATAAGTATTTCATTTAAAGAAGGTACTGAAATAAAAGATTATTATTTAAAGCGTTCTTGGAGTTATGTAAATCAAAGGATACATGAAGATTTTAAAATTTATTTAAATGATAAAGAATTAAATAATGAAGATAAATTATATTTTGATAAATATTTAAAATCGGTTCTTCCACCATCACTATTTGATTTCTTCTTTTTTGATGGCGAAGAATTAAGTGATTTCTTTACAGGTAAAAGTGCTAGTTCTAATTTAAAAGAATCAATACTTGAGTTGTTTAATTATGATACTTTTGAAGTATTAAAGAAACAACTATTAAGCTATCAAAGATCAAAATCTAAATCAAATATAAAATTAGATGAAGCTCAAAAGAATTTTGATGACTTATCTTCTACTGTTAAAGAAATAAAAATGCATATTGAAGATTTACAAAATACTCTCGTTTTAGATGAAGAACAACTTGATAATCTACTTATTAAGAGAGAAGAATCTGAAGAAGATTTTAAAAATAGCGGTGGTCTTTTAGAAGGTGAAAAAGCTGCGTTGAATTCTGAAATCTCAAAACTTGAAAATGATCGTATTAATATAAATACAGAAATAAAGGATTTCTGCAACGACACTCTCCCCTTCTTATTAGTTATAGATCTTTTAAAAGATACTAAAGAACAAACAGAAAAAGAAGAAGCATTAAATTCATATAATGCTATAAGTAAAAAGTTATCTGGAGATGTAGTTAAAAATGCACTAAATACTCATCTTCCACAAAATATAAATAAAATTGATTATGATGGAATTGCAGTAGATCTTTTAAATGCCATGTTTAACAAAAATGAATTAGAGGAAATAGACAATATTTTAGAATTATCTACTGAACAAAAAAATACTGTAAATCATACAATTGATAATATTTTAGGAAATCAAGAAAAATTAAAAAAATTAATTTTTAATAGATTTAATAAGATTTCTGAAATTACTATAAAAATAAAAAATTTAAGAGAAAAGCTAAATTCATCAATTTCAGATGATATTTTAAACAATTATTTAGAAACACTACATTCAATAAATACTGAAATTAATACAGTTGAAAAAAATATAGCATTAAAAAAAGCTTCTATTGAACATAAACAAAATGAACTTAAAAATAAAGAATATCATCTTACAAGAGCGAGAAACGAGTACACTACTCTACTACAAAATATAAATGTTTTAGATATGTCTAATCAACTTATTGAGTATTTAGAAGAACTTCTTTCTAATTTAACTAAAGACAAAATTAAGTTAATAGAAGATGAATTTATAAAAATTTTCAGCATGATTATTAGAAAAGATAATTATGTAAATAGTATTGTTATTGATGATAATTTTAATACTACCCTTTATATAAATAAAGATTATACAAGTAATGAACTATTAAATGTAATAAAAAATCTTGGATTTGATGAACTTGTAAAAAAATATGGTGCTAAGTTCTTAGAAGACTTATTAAATCATTATGAAGTTATGACAATAGATCAATTAAAAGATAAAGTATTTAACGATGTTTGGAGTAAAAATATTACTTTAAGTACAAAGATTAATATAAATGACTTTTCTAATGGAGAAAAACAAATTTATATTTTATGTTTAATATGGGCAATAATTAAAAGCTCAGGTGTTGAAATACCATTTATTATTGATACGCCTTATGCACGTATAGATGAAACACATAGAAATTCATTAACTACTACTTACCTTCCAAACATAAGTAAGCAAGTAATAATTCTTTCTACAAATAAAGAAATCGATCATGAATTATATAAAGTTGTAAAACCTTATGTTTGTGATGAATACTTACTTCTATACAACACTGAATTACGTAAAACAGAAGTTAAAAATGGATATTTTGAGGTGTAATTATGGGATTTAGATTAAAAACAAGCAAAAAGACAAAAGAAATATTTGAAGAAGTAGGTAAAAGTACAAATCTTAAACCATTTGCTTTAAGTAAGATTGCAGTTGCACTTTCATTAAAAGATGAAACTTCTATTGATGAATATAAAAATGATGATACAAATGGACTTGAACTTCAAAGAGCTACAGTTACTGGTGAATTTGATTCCATATTTAAATCTCTTATAGAAGTTAATTTAAATCGTAACATAACTGATGATGAATATTATCCATACTATATGAAACTTCATATGGACAGAGGCGCTGAACTTCTTCAAAATCAATACAAATATAGTGGTGGTAATTTAGAAAAATTCTTAAAAAATGCATTAGAAAAAGGAGATTCAAATTTATGATTTATTTAGATAATAGTGCTACTACTCCTGTTGATCCTGAAGTTTTAGATGCAATGTTGCCATATTTAAAAGAGGAATATGGCAACCCCTCTAGCAGATATTATTCTTTAGCGGTTAATGCTCACAATGCTGTAGAAAAAGCAAGAGAACAAGTTGCTTCATTAATAAATGCAGATCCTAAAGAAATAATATTTACTGGTGGTGCATCTGAAAGTAATAACTTCATTATTAAAGGTGTAGCTGATTATAAAAAATATTATGAAGAAAGCGGAAATCATATTATAACTTCTACTGTTGAACATAAATCTGTACTTCAAACATGCAAATTCTTAAATGGAGACGTATTTTGGAATAAGTCAGAAAAATCAGTAGCAAGTAAATTCTTAAAGAAAAAAAGTGAAACAAAAAAAATTGACCGTGGATATGAGGTTTCTTTTCTTCCAGTAAATAAGTATGCTCAAGTTGAAGAAGATACTTTTAAAAATGCTATTAAAGATAATACAATTCTAGCTTCATTTATGATGGGCAATAATGAAATTGGTTCATTAAATGATATTGAAGGTTTATGTAAAATAGCTAAAGATAATAATATACTCTTCCACTCTGATGCTACACAAGCTTTAGGTAAAATAAATATTGATGTTAAAAAGCTTCCTGTTGATTTTCTTTCAATGTCAGCTCATAAAATTTATGGTCCTAAAGGTGTTGGTGCTGCTTTTGTAAGACAAAGTGGATTAAGTAACTTTAAAATGACTTCATTAATTCATGGAGGCTTACAAGAAGATGGATATAGAGCTGGAACTTCTGCTGTTCATAATATTGTAGGCTTTGGTAAAGCTTGCGAAATTGCTAAAAGAGATATGAATGAATATATTAAGAAGATATTTGAAATGGAAATTGAAGCTAAGAAAATGCTTAAAGAAAAATATCCTGAAGTTGAATTCTTGGGCGATCCAGATAATCATATTCCTGGAGTTATTGGAATGCTTATCCCTGGAATAGTTAATGATATGTTTATTAAAGATATGGCTGATAGAGGTATTTGTGCTATTTCTTCTGGGTCTGCTTGTGGGATTGGGGAGCCTTCTTATGTTATTAAGGAAATTGGTTTATATAACAAAAGTTCAAATTTTATTCGTTTAACCTTAAGTAAAAATAGTTAGAGATATTAACCTCTAACTATTTTCTTATATTAATAAAATAACTTAGATTAACATAAATGAAAAATATTTCTTAGTATAACAATATCACATTTCTTTTTTTATAATATCTATAATATTAACTATATCTTGTTTAATTATCTCCAAATCATCATAAGATAATTTTTCACTAATACTAATCCTTTTATTCTTAGGTTCAAACCTTTGTGTTGTTACACAATCTTCTAATTTTTCAATTGGACAATTATATTCATTTCTCCATTTAAACAAAATATTTAATATATTTTGTTTTGAATCAAAATCAAATCTAAAAATCCATACTCTTTTCTCATTAATAGACAAATATATGTTTACATTCTTTACAATTCCTAAAATATAATCTTCTCTATTATTTACATATAGCTCTCCAAAAAACCAATAAACAAAATTTTTTGCTGCTGTATTACCAATTAAATTATTTAAAAATAAGCTTAATCTTTTTCCTGTTATATCTGATTTAATATTTGCTAATTCTCCCCATTGTTCAGTATCATCATCAATATCATTACGCACATTTAAGTTACTTACACTTATATATAATGAAATATAATAAAGATCATTACTTAATTCTTCAACAGTATTAATATTTCTATCTTTAAAATATAATTCAAATAAATCATATATTTTTTCATCTATCGTTTTAATATTTTTCTTTTCTAATTCTTCATTTACATCTTTAATTGTTTTTTCTTTTTGAGCATTTATTACATCTTCTACAGGAGTAAATTTCCAATCCAAAGGTATCAATTTATTATCTTCATTTTTATCTTTTATAAATGATACAAAAAATTTTTCAATTACATTCCTGCATAAAAGCTCATTAGAAATTTTTTCTTTATAATAATTGGGATATACCTCACGTATAATACAAAATAATGCTAATAATTTTGTGTTAATAGTAAGATTATTATTTTCTACATTTTTAAATTTCATAAATATATAATTTAAGAAAGTTAAATTAATTATTCTCTTTATTCTTCGTGGATTTATATCTGCTGCTATTATTATATCAGATAAAAAATCATCTTTTAAATCATTCTTAAAATTCAAAAATGCATTTTTTTCAATTGATATTTGTTTATTATTAACTCTTTTATTCCATAAAATTGATTGTATATATTTTTTTATTGATTTTGCATCTATAGCTGGAATATAAAATGGTATTTGAATTATTTTCTCTAGATATTCCCTGGAAAAATTATCAATATCAGAAATTGACTTATCCTGAGAGTTTTCTTTACTAAAATTAATAAATTTCTCATATTTGTTTGAAAGTGCACTTTGTAAATAATTAATATCACACCCCAAAAAAAATATGCAATTTTTTGAATTAAATATTAACTTGATTGATTCAATAACTTCCATTACTTTGTAAACATCACATCTGTCTAAATCATCAACAAAAACTACGATCTTTTTCCTTGAAATAAACTCATGATTTAATATGTAATTAATGGATTGTTTTAATGCAAAATTGTCTGAAATGAACTTATTAATAACAGCTTTTTGTTGATCAAAACTGAATTTATCAAAATCATATTCCATTTTTATTGCTTTTAAATCTAACGATAATTTTAATGGTTTAAAAATTGATTTAATAAAATCTTCTCCAGACTTTTTTCCTTGAATATTGATTTTTAACTGCACTTCTTGGTAAAGCTTAGCTAAAAATATTGTAATAAAATTTTGATTCTTTCCATATTCCCATGGATTAATATTAATTGTATAAAAACTCTTTTCTTTATCAATTCTTGATTTTATTAAATTCATAAATGTAGTTTTACCCATACCCCACTTTCCATGTATTCCAAAAACAAATGGAGGTGTAATTAATTCATTACAATTTTCTAGAATGTAATTAAATGCTTCAATATAAGGATGATATCCCAAATAATCTTCATCACTTGCTATATCATTGAAAAAGTTAACCATATTTTGCTCCTTACTCATAATGTTTATAATATAATTACATTAATTTTGCATTACTATGTATACTCTATTTAAAATATATTTCTAATTTTTTATTATAATCATCTATTTTATTAATTAAGTCCTGATTACCACAATTTTTGTAATCAATTAATTCTTTATATAAATCTTCATTTTTAAAATTACTCAATGTCAATGTTTTATCTCCTAAATCACTAATTAACTCATTAAACAAAACAGCAAATAAATCGACTATTTCATATAATTCACTATCTTTAGCTGTAACTGAAGCATTAAAATTAGTAAAATCTTTTGTATTTTTTTCATTTAATATATAAATAACATATGATATAAAATACCATTTTCCATAATTCACAATAGCTTTCTTTCTTTCTAATTTTAAAGTTTCTTCTGTTGTTAATTCATTTTGCTTAGTTTCATCATCAATTTTTTTTATCAAAATTTTTCTAGCATCTAAAAATTTATTCGCCAGTTGATTTGCAAAATTTACCGGTGTAAAGTATTTTTTGAACTCATCTTCAGAAACTTCTTGGTTATTCAATTTCACAGTATTTGTGAATATCCCATTTGAGAAAAAAGGTTCACCATCTTCATCTTTTTTTACTTGTAATAATTTTTTAGCTGCATCATTTAGTGCTTGTCCAGGTTGCTGCTGTAAGTAAGCTTTTATTGTTCTAAAAAATGTTGCCAAATCATAACCATGTCCTTCTCCTCTTCTAACTAAAGAGAAAAATATTTTATTCGTAAAATTATTATTTTTTAATTTATTAATATTGTAAATAAATGGAACTGTATATGCTACATCTTCAGGTTTAATTGGCTTTTGCCTATTTAATGCTATACTTATTTTATTTATTTCTTGAATAGCTATATTAGTATATTGTTTTTTTTCTATACTTTTTTCCATTTGCTTTTCTGCACTTACTTGAATAATTCTAAACATAACTTTTGCATCATCTTTGGCCTTATCGATATTTTCAGATAAAGAATTATAAAAATACTCAGCAGAAGTTGAAACTGTTTGCGCCCCATTAATAATTGACATAATATCGTCATTGCAATAATGTAACTCTATAAACCTACTATTTTTCAAATTTAAATTACTATGATCAATAACCATTGTTATTCCGTTATTTAAATACCAAAAACTTTTTGGGTCATCTTTTAACGTTTCTTTAATTTTTTTATCTACCTCTAACTCATCTTTAATGCTACACCTAACATTAAAATTAAATAGATCACTTCCCAACTGATTATATAGTTCAACAATATTATATAAACTTGCTGTAAAAACATATCCTCTTATCTTTAATTTATTATTATCAATATCAATTTCTCTTTCTATATCTAAAGATTTAATTCTGCTTTCTATATTAATTTTAAAATCTTGCTCTGAAGGATTTCCACATATTAAAGAATTATAATATATGTTTTGAGCTGATATAACATTTTTTTTAATTTTATATATTTTCTTAATTGAATCTTTTAGTTTTTTCTTATCCATACTTTCACAAAAATGTATTTGTTCTTCTAATGCATTAAATATATAGAACACATTTACAGTTTCAGGTAAACAACTTTCTTTCTCAAAATTATTTTCAAATTGTGAAGTAATTAAATTAATAGTATTTTCAAAAGATTCCTCACTAACAAATATAAATATACAAAAATCTTCGACATTTAAATCTAAATCTATCGAATCAATCATTTTTTTATTACCATTTAAAACATAATCAACATTATCATCTAATGAATTATTTTTTAATATTTGTATATCAATACCTAAATTAATTAATTCTTCTTTAATCATCCTTACCATTTTTTCTTTTCTATTTTCACCAAACATTATTATTTCTCCTCAAATTTTATTTCTTCTGATACTTCTATTTTGAACTTTTGTAAATAACTACTTATGCTATCAAAAAAAAGTACTAATAAATTATTATATTTTACTTTCATTTCGGATAGTATTTTTTCTTTTTCTTTATCATTATTATTAATAATCAAATTTTCTTCATCTTCAATAGCTATTTTATAACTGTATATTTCCGTTTCTAATTTGTAGATTAATTTAAAAATCGCTTCTTCATTTTTTTCAAAAGCATATGCAATTATTTTCTTTCTATAATACTCTAGCTGATTTTCTAAGTTGTGTATGACTAAATTCATCTCATTATCATAAGTAAACTTGTTATTATTTATTTGGCAACTTTTTCTTGAAATTTCATTAACTAAATTAGTTGGTTCAGGATATATAGATCCTGTATAAATTCCGAATAAGTTTTTTAGTTGTTTTCTAATCTTAGATTTACACTCAGCAGGAATCTCAATTTTTTCATAATAACACTCCGGTATAGGTGAAACTTCATCACCTTGAAATAATATAAATGCACCTTGTTGAGCAATTATTCTTTTATTTATTTTTATATGATCTATTAATTTGTGATTTTTTTGAAATATAGGATGGGTCAAAAACGATTTTTCATTTCTATTAATTAACTCATCGTATACTTTATTTATAATATCTCCTGAAGGGCAAAAAAATTTTTCTATAAAAAATACATATACACACCCATTATTTTCATTACTATTTTTTTCATTTTTATCATAAATATCTTCTTTTTCATGATAATATGGAGTAACCGCAAAATATAATGCTATCAAACTATTATAACTTACATCTAATAATCTACTTGGAAATTCATCATGTTGTGCATCTATAGCTCTTTCTAAATATGTTTTCCCTTCTGTTATTCTATTAGCCCTCATCTCTTCAAATAAGTTCTTTTCAAAAAATTTATTTCTAAATAAATAATCTTTCCTAAAGATATTAGGTTCACATGGTTTTGCGTGTACTTTATCTTCACCACGATACACCAGTGTAAACTTATCTTCTTTATTACTAATTAATTTCAATATTTTTTCTATATAATCTGAAACATTTTTTGCTTCATACATTTAACCATACTCCTTTAATAATTTTTTATAATGCATGGTTAACAGTCATTATTAACCATATATTAAAAATTCACAATAAACAAAATAAAATTCATCAAAATATTTCTCATTATATTTTACCATATTTTATATCAATTTACAAATAACAGAAGTTATTTAGAGGCGTATTTAATTCACTTCTAAATAACTTCTGTTTATTATCTTTCGAGTTCCCAAAAAGCCCTATCCTTCATAAACACAGCCCTATCACTATCCCCCATCTTAACAATAGAATAATGCTTATTAAGACTCTTTATCTTACTATATATATTCTCTTCTTCACTCTTACTTTGAGTATTAAATATATACTTAACATCTTTATTATTTAAATCAGCTACATTATGAACAACCCAAGTTAAGATATAATTAGCATACTCATTTTCTCCTGTAGAGAAATGACTTAAAAGCTGAGTTGAAAGTATTGTTCCGACACCAAATTCTCTACCTTCTTTAAGTATCTTTTTTAATGAAGAAAAGTTCTTGTTTAAAAAGTTATCTGCTTCATCAACTAATACAATCTTGTTTAATTGTCTTAGATTTCCATCAATTTTACTATGTCCATAAGCTTGCATCTGAGAATAGAACAAGTCTAAAGTTATCGCTACAACAAGATTTTGTATTCCTGGATCATATCCTGATAAATCTATAACCGTAACTCCATCTATTAAATCAAATAAACTTTCTGTTTTTGTGCTGTCTGGTTCAAATATTTCAAAATCTATTAGATTACTAAATGTTGCATACAAGCTATCTTCTTTTAAATCTTCCTTATTAATATAGATATCATAAACATCTTTTAATGTTGGTGCGTTTTTATCCCATGTATCAGGCTGATTTTTTATTATGCCTTTAGCCTCATATGCTTCCATTATTAAATCTCTTAAAAGAGTTTCTTGTTTTATTCCAAGCCCAAAAGCTTTTGCTAAAGTTTCTTTCAATCCATTTGCTGTATGGAGTGGAAGCATTGGTTTTGAGTTGGCAGCTTTAACTACTGATAGTGGATTAAAAGGTAAATGATAAAGTTCAAATACTTTAGCATCTGTAGCATCTATAAAATCCTGTTTTGTTTTATTATAGTCACCTTTATAGTCAAAAATTAATATTCCAACCTTCTTACCCTCAACATTATATTTTGATTCCCTATAAATTTGTGTAACCATAGATTTAGTAAATTGTGTTTTACCAGTTCCCATTGTTCCAATAATACCTGTATTAGTATGAAGTAATTTATCAGTATCATTTGGACACCAATAAACTTCACTATTACTCTTTTGGTTTACGCCAAATAATATCTTCATATTTCTATCTTCATCACTTGAATACTCCTTATCTTTAGGTGACTCAGCTATTTTCTCTAACTGCTTATCTTGTTTTTTATTATCATCTTCTATGAAATCAGTAGCTGCTTCATTGGGTTCAACCAAATCTTGATTATATCCTGTAGATGTATTTTCAAAACTTTCATCTTTGTCTAAAGTATTGAATTTTTCTTCGGAATCTGAAGTATCATCTTCTTCATTAGGATCAAAACTTATATCAGGATGCTCATATTCTGCTTCACTAATTATTTTAATTGGTTTTACTATAGAACGAATTTCTTTTACTGTTTTAGTTATAAATTCAATTCCATCTTGTTCTGACATTTCAATTACTAAAACATTATCTTCTAATCTTACACTTTCACCATGATTTCCATCTTTAAATGAAATTACTGCTGCTTCACCTATAGATTCTTCTAAGGAATCAGTCACTATATAGTTTTCATTTAATAATACTTCCCTTATATCTGAATCTATTACACTATTCCAGTTTTCTTCATTACAAACATTATATAAATTAAGTTTTTCTGCACTTGTTATTACAAGCTGCATTAAGAAGTTATTATATACATTTTGTGCAGCAGTTAAATTTTCTTCTTTAGGATATAATAATTCGTTAAATATTTTCTTTGTAGCCTTGGCTTGTTCTATACCTTTTTCTACATACCAATTTGGATTATCTCCTATTTTAACTTCTATTGGATATGGATGTACATATACATCACCTTTATATTCTTCAATTCCAATTAAAAGAATATCATCACTTGTAGCTCCATTATTATCAAAACCTAATTTTTTAGCTGATAAGAAGCCTTCACTTTGCTTAAGTCCTGCACCACCTGATACTCTTAAAACTTCTTCAAGAGATATTGGCACCCAAATTATATTGTCTTTTTTAAACTTTGCAAGTGCTAATTTAATAGCTGAAAGAATGCTTATCTTTTCTTTCGGGAAATGTGATTTACTTGATAATAATCTAAGAAGCCAATCACCATTTACAGCATTAAACATATTTATTACGTCTGCTGAATAATCCTCTGCATTTTCTATTCCCTTTTTAGTTAAGAATTCTTCAATAACTTTTTGATACGGTCCGCTTTTTCTTGTAACTGTAATAGCATCATATCCACCAGCTGTTGTATATTGATCACTATAATGAATTATAAGAAGATCTTTTGCATCGGGATCATTTTTAAAGAAATTCAAATCTACTTTTGGATCTATAAATGTAACCCAATGACTTGCATTATATATATCATCTAATGTTGTTTTATTCTTATTAGCTACTGATATTGCTATGCAGCTATTACTGTCAAATGCCTCACCATTTATTGCAGCATTAATTGCATTTAATTTACTTGCAACTACCATTAAATCTGTATTAGTTTCTGCATACTTTGTACCAAAACCAGTTCTGTAATAATCACCTGAGAATACTGATGGTACACCGCTTATCAATCCATTTAAAATTACTCCAGACGGAATATCATCCATATTAGATTTTATTGTTTTCGCATTACTACTCATTTCAACAAAAGTAATATGTGCATATTCTATTCCTTCTTCACTTTTCTTAGAATAAAAATGTACCTTTTCTCTATATAAATCCAATACGTCTTCCTCTGACATACTATCAACATTTAAGTCTAATCCATATGTTTCTTTTAAGTCTTTCATATTATCACTAAATGCAACTTCTTCAAAAGCATTTGTAATGCTCTTATTTGAATAAATAAATAAGTCAATTGGCAGTACTTCTTTATTCTTAGATTTTAGCTGCTTAATATAATATTTAAATATTCCTTGTAGTATTTCCTTACTATCACCAGTATTGATTAAATTAATTCTAATTGGTGCATTACTTCCCATATTAAATAAATACTTAAAGTGATCAACGAATTCTTCTATCTTTTCATTAACAAGTTTTGAAACAAAATCTCTCGAGCTCTTATATCTTGGAAGTTTTTCATCTACATAGTACTTCCATTCAGGTGAATGATTTTGTTCCATTGGAATATATAATTTTTCTTCACCTACATTAATATATGGTAGTAGATATGTTGATGTAAATTTCTTAAGTATATCATCTTCTAGCACTTCATCTTCTATCTTCTCATTAATATGAAGCTGATAAGCTATATTTAATGGATGCAGTGCTGAAAGCATTAATTCCTTATCTTCTATTTCTCTTTTTATAGAACCAATCTTAAATAAATTCTTTTGTTTTTTATTTAAGTATTCTTTTTCTTCTATATTATTAAGCTCTTTTATATATACCCTTATAAATTCAGTATATAAGTTTTTGAGATCTTCATTTAAATATGTTAAGCTTGGTAATCTGTTAGATAAATTAAAGTATCTTAGAATATTACTATACGCTTGCATAACTTCACTATTTAGCTCTAAATCAATGTTTTCTAATCCATCACTTGTTTCTATAAAATAGAAACCTTCCATTTCTATTATTTGTTTTTCTAACTTTAGATTTTTTCTAAATTCATCTCTTGTGAAGTATTCCTTTGTTCCATGTTGAAGCTTATTTTCTCCTATAAATTTAAAGTCACATTTCTTTTCTCTTTTTAATTTCCATACTTTTAATCCTTCAATAGGAGCAATTTTTTCGCTTGTTCCAATAACTCCAAATGGTATAGTACAGTTATTTATATTAAGTTTAAATTTAACTAAATCACTATCATTTTCATATTCAAAATTATCACTTATATTTAAGGTTAGTCTTTCATCTTCACCAATCTGAATATCATCATAATTATCACTTAATTCATGGGATTTTGATGTTGATGCATATTCATTAAATACTATATCTGACTCATTTGTGTTTATTGATATATAACTATACTTTTTATTTATGACTATTGAATATTTAGTTTTTATACTTTCTAAATATTTTTCATTACAATTTACAATTACTACTCTAAATTCAAATTTTATATTTTTATCATTTTTATAAGTTATCTTATAAAAACTAGCGTCACAATCACAATTTTTGAAAGTAGCTTTTATCTTCTTTCCAGATGTTACAGCCTCAACATCACCTTCTGATTTTAAAAATTCCTTAGATAATGATGCATCAAAAGAAAATTCTGTTTCAATTTCTTCTTTTCTTCCTTCATTAAATATAATCATATTTCTTATTCTTGATTTAGCTTTTGATGTACCTTCTTCTCTATCATATTCAATAGAACTTGATTCATACTCTAATATAGGAACATTTTTCTTGTCTTCAATATATTTTTTAACATCTTTAAAGTCTGTTTCTTTCCAGTCCTCACCTTTTAATTTATCTATACCTTTATCATCAAAATATCTTTCAAGTTGAACTTCAGGATTCCCATAATTATGGATTTCATCTACTCTATTAAAGTTTGTAGCATTTTCTTCAATTCTATTCTTTAGCTGCTTCCCTGAAAAATCTTTTAATTTACTATCATAAAATAAACCAAAACTTTTGTATTGATCCTTTTCAATACAAGTTCCATTTATAGTCGCCAATAAATCTTTATATTCAAAAATTGATATACTCTCTCCAAGTAAATCCTTCTCTTTTCTTTCAACCATTAATTCAATAATAGTTTTATCAACTTCGCTAAATTGTGACTTAGCTAATTTCACTTTGATATCATTTTTTATAGAATTTATATGAAAAGGCATGCCTTCTTTTGAGAAAGATTCCGTTCCACCCATGATACTATCTAATGTTGTATCATGAATAAAAAGAATTGCCTTGTCTTCATATCCTTTTTCTGTACCTACCATATTTCTAAGTCTAGTTAAAAAATCAGGCTGTACATTATCTATTGTTGCAGAAACAATTAATTTTACATTACCAAAATCAAGCATGTATGCTGTATATTTAACTTCTCCAGTCTTTTGATCTGTATATTCAAAAATTTTATATAGATCATTATTTTTAAGCTCTTCATAAAGAGCCCTTACTTGTTCCTGTTTTTCAAATTGTATATTATATTTTGCTCCCACGCTTAATGGATTCATTTTAAAAAAATCTATTATTTTCTCCGATAAATAACTATAAAATTGATCTGACATATTGTGCATCCCCACTATCCGATTTCTTTTCTAATAAATTTAACTTTTCATATAATTGTATTATTTTAGCTTTTGAGTCTCTATCAAAAGAAATTCCTCTTTTTTCAAATTCTTCAAATAAAGTACCCAATTTAAGTTTTTCATTAATATTAATGCAAATTTTAGTTAAGAAAATAATATCTTCTTCACTTAAATTTAAACTATATCCAAGTGAACCTCTTCTTTTTGAAAAATTATCAAATATAAATCTTTTAAACCAATTCTTGTACGCATCATTTGCTCTACTTCGGCTTGACTTGTCAAATTGATATTCTAGAGCATCAAATAATTTATATACCTTATCAAATGCTTTGTTTCCACTGCTAGCTCTGTTTTTTTCTTTAAATTTATTCCAATCCTTATCTCGTACACGATTAGTATATTCATTAAATAATTCTTCAATTTGATTAGCAATAGCTTCTTCATCATTATCTTTAAATAACTCAAATAATTCTGTATATCCATACTTTTCATCAAAATTATTATGATTTAAAAATTCTAACGTTATTGCATGTGAAAATAAGCTTTCAGTATAACTGCTAAGTTTTTGCCAACCATACATATATGCTGTTCTATTTTTTGATATACTTTCCCATCCCAAAGTATAATATAGTGGTTCTGGCTTCGTTAAATCAGCTTTTTCAAAAGAACTTAATTTCATAGTTAATTGAGATATATAAAACATGTAGTAATATTCTAAAAATCTCTTTATTGAGTTTTTATATAATTCTTCATTGCTAATTAAAAACTTAAAGTCTTTTATAAATAACTCCTTTACAAATGGAAGATAACATTTATATTCGTCACTATTAATTTCTTTTTCTTTCAATTCTGGTAATGCCTTTAATACAAGCCTATATAAAATATTATCTACATCTCTTTCGTAATGCTCTTTGACAAAATCTTTTAGTTCTTTATTAAAAAAAATTGAATATAAAAACTTTGCCACTTTTTCTTCAGAAGAAGTAGACGATATATAATTTAGGGTTTTTATATCAAAATCTACTAAGTTATTTTTATCAATAAACATAGTCTTTACTATATCTCTAAAAGATTCTTTGCTTGCATTACCTTCAAATTCACCAATTTCATCTACGACATTTTCTATAAATTCAGTGGCATTAAAATCATTTTTTAATTCTTTATTGTTTATAAATCTTGAAAAAGCACCAATAACTCCATTAAATTGTGATACTAATGTTTTTTCATTAGCAGCATAAGGTAATAATTTAAATTCTTTGCACTGACTGTGAGTTAAATTACATGATCCTTCTTTTATATCTGGTTCTTCTTTAAACTTAAAATCTATCTTTATCTGATCTAAATCCAATTCATAAATTATATTTTCATTCATACTTTATATCTCCACAAATCTATAAGTTTCAAATTCTTCATCAAATTCTAATTTAAACTGCTTATTATTTTCTCTATTCTTTTCAGTAAAGATTATTTCCTCATTTTGAGAACCAGCTTCTTCAAGTTTATTAATGAATTCAATGAATTTTATAAAGTGATTTTTATCTTTCTTGTTAGGTCTATACCCATTAGTTACTTGTAGTAAAAGTTTATATAAAGTATAGTCAACATCTATCTCATATGACTTATCAGTATTTTCACCTTTATACTTTAACTTTAAATCACCTATAAATTTCTTAAGATCATTCTCATCATTTTTAGGTAAATTGCTTGTGTCTGCCTTTAACTCAATCTTTTCACTTGCTTTATACTTTATTTGATTTTTTCCCATAAAAATATTTATGTGACTTTTATCAGCTTCACCATTCCACTTCATAATACCTTCTTTTACATTATTATAAAGATTTTTTAATTTTACCTTATCACCTTTATTCCAGTAAAATAATGCATTTATATAATCGTCATAATCTTTATCCCTTAAAGAAAATAGTTCATTTTTGCCACAAATATAATAACTTCTTATAAATAATCTTAATAATTCAAATTTTAACTTTTTATCTTCTGTTTCATTAAAATCTATATTGCTAATCTTCTCTAAGTAATTCTTTGGATAATCAATATATTTTGAAAAGTAATCCATTATATTTGTAGCATTATTGAATTCAATTATAAAATCATCAACCTTTTCATTTCTAACATTTAAAGGATCAATTTCATTTAATGCTTCAAATATAAATGATAATTCTTTATGATCAAATACTATATTAGGAAGCAAGGCTTTTATATATTCTTGATTATTAAGCTTACTTATTTTGCTTTTAAAAGTTGGTGAATTAACATCAATATACGATCTTGGTATAATAAGCTCATACATGAAATTTAATAGAGCTCTTGTTGAAATAATTATTTTATTTTTTATTATGCATTGAACTAATAAATCAACTATAGAATCTTGAACATTATCTTTTGATAATAATTCATAATTAGCTTTTATTGGGCAACACATATTATTTTCACATTTACTACAATTTTTTATATATGATTTATAGAAAATATTTTTTTCCATAAAATCATCATCTTCATATGATTTTGTTATTTTTTGTATTAAAGATTTAACATAATCTGAATGCACTTTTCCATCTTTCAAAGTAAATATGTGATAATCACTAAAGTTTACAAATTGAAAAGACAAATTTTCATCAAAATCACTGTCTTCAATGCTGGTATCTAATATCTTCTTTTCTTGTACAAATTCTTTTAGCTTAGTAAATCTATGTCCATATTTTGAATCAATAAAGTTATTTAAAGTTCCTAAATTTATCGCTAATATAAATTTCTGAGTGCTGTTTTCTATTTTTTCATCACTAAATTCATCTAAAACATCATTTAATGTATCTACTGAAGTTTTATCTGGCTCTAAGCTTTCTGTTGCATCATTGTGAAGAGTAAAATCTTTCATTATGTCTTTATACTTATTATTAAAGTAAGATATTATATGGGATTTACCGTCACCAACACTACCACAAACTAGTATAAGCTGAGCTTTGTTTGATTCATAAGCCTTATGTATTAATTCATCTAAGCTTTTTTGCGCATCTCTAACTATATGCATATATTTTTTGAATGGTGTAAATTCACCTATACTTTCAACTGCTTCTTTAGATGATTCTTTTAATCTAGATAATTCTTGGACCAAACACTTCTTATCTGGTTCATCTGCCACTATACTTTCTGCTACTAGTCCAATATATGCATCATCAATATCTTGTGCATTATTACCAGCTGCAATTTCATCTTGTACCTCTTCAATAGATTCATTGTTGTCAGTTGAATTCACTTGATTTTTTTCCATAAACTGTTCCATTGTTTTTTTCATAATATCTGCAATTACTTCTTTATCTAACGCAGGCGCCTTATCTACTGTAGGCATTGGACTTTTGTATGGTAATGCTTCAAAATTAGGATCAACATAAACTTCTACAAACCAACATGTGATTTTATAAATGTTTTTATGTATATTTAAAGCTACTTCAAGTTCTCCTTCTATATTTGAATGAGCCGCCTTGTTTCCCATTAACCTTACCGAATTAAACAATTTATCTATATCTTCTGTAAATATTCCTTCGTTTGTAAGCTTTCTTAATCTCTCGGCTTGAGTCATCATATTTAATAATCCATATCCTTCAAGCCTAGCTATTTCTTGAGTTAAATTTTCTACAAAAGTTCTTCCTTTTATTATTGCTTCATGTGGAGATGTAAATAATGCTGAATTTATATCTCTTATATAATTATTAAGGTATCTATAATCTTTTTCTAAATAACTAAAAACCTCTTTTTCCAATGCCTGTTCTTCCTTTCTAGACAAATAAATACGAGTTAATTAATACTACATTCTTAAATTCTATTTTACCATATCCTTATTGTTTTGAGGATATCTATACTATACAAACCAATTATTAGAATTATTTTTATTCCTTCATTGTTTAAAATTACTATTTTTCAACAAATTCTCAATTATATTTATTATGTAAATTCTACCAATCTTATTTTGCAACTTATTATATTAAATTATATAAATTTCTATTTTCTTTTCTAATTTTGACTCATCACTATTTTTAAGACATTTAAAAAAAAACAATAAACATCTAAGAATTGATATTTTCTTAAAAATCAATTTTTTCTTATATTTATAATTTTTTAATTTCTTTTCTTCTATTTATAATTTTATTAAAAAATAAACTTTTATCATTTTTATTAAGAACTTTATTATTTTATATTTTTGATGCTTTTTTAAGATTTGTATTTCCAGTGGATATATTATTAAACTGTAATACACCTGTTGCATCTGCTTCTTTTTCATGTAACTTAAACTTTTCCTCTTGTAGTATCTTATTACTTATTAATTTTCTCCCTTATATATGATTCCTTATAGAATATTTTACTACAATTTGCACATATCTTCCAACCATTATATATTTATCTTTTTAATGTTTAGATGTAACATGTGAGGTTACTTATAAAATATTTTTATTATATAAAATGCAAACAAGCAGGAATTTATTTTAAACAAATTCCTGCTTGTTCTTCTGTTCATATTTTAATATTATTAATTTACTTGACTTGTGCATTAATTTAAGAAAATTTACCATTGGATTTTTATTGATATTTTACCAGTATAATTTTAAATAAAAAAGTAGCATATAAACCTCAAACATGCTAGATTTATTGTTGCGAAACCAAATCTAAGGAGATTTAT
>ENA-OWPM01000354-OWPM01000354.1-human-gut-metagenome-genome-assembly--contig:-NODE-354-length-59670-cov-35.341525_pt1 | contig 59670 bp, 57 predicted proteins | sample MGYA00248267_ERZ651852 | MGnify/ENA primary metagenome ERZ651852 (study PRJEB26924, sample SAMEA4378228) | human gut metagenome | biome: human gut; feature: human-associated habitat; material: faeces... | reverse complement strand
TCACAAGTTTATCATTTTGTATTTTTAAAGAAGAGTGTGTTTTTTTTATACAGGTGTCTATTTTTTACAAAAAACAAATCCATACAATTTTTGCCAATTATATACAATAAAAAATCACCTATTTTTTTCTCTTTTAGAATTTATTTTTATACATTTTCCACAATTTTTTAGTTGTTTATGGATTTTCTTAGTCGAGCGATACATATTTAATACTATAAACAGATCTGTTACTTCATAAAAAAAGATGCCATTCCGATAGTAAATTAAATTTGCTATCGAAACAGCATCTTATATTAAATATTATATATATTACCAAGGCCAAAAGATATAAGCCCTCATAAGTTTGCTCATAAGTGTATGCAATGCCTTGATACCTGCCCATTTATTCACCTGAAATTATCCATGGTGCAGGTTGTGCAACGAATACACTGTCCTTATCTGTCTTTGAAACAGATATCTGCATTACTTCAGACAAATTAACTCCATGTTTCTTGAATAAATATGGAATATCTGAAAGTATATCAAGCTCTAAAGTATATATTATAATTTTCATATCCGGATTTATCTTTTTAAGTGTTACAATATCCTGCTCAATTGTATCCTTTTGTGCAACTAGAAAAGCAAGTCTTGGAACCGGCTTATCCTTTAATGTTTCTTCTGTTAAATCCGATACTATTTCTACATTATGTACTCCAAATTTTGCTGCATTTTCTTCCATTGATGCAAGTGAACCTTTATCTCTTTCAACAGCAATTACCACACCTTCATATGCAACCATTGATGCTTCTATTACAATACTTTCACCACTGGCAATAAGCACTGTATCCCTTACATCCATTTCTAACTTATTCATAATTACGGAGCGGATTTCGTGTCCAACATATTTTACACTACCTGTTGAAAAGTTTTCATTTTTCATTCCAAATATCATAGACTCACGTGTATTTTCATTTACTACAAAAATAACTGTAGGTCCACTTATATTTACATCCATGAGTTCAAATACTTTACAGTGTTTCATTTCACCCGGCTCATATCCTTGTCCGTAATACATTTCATAATCGCCGTATCCTGCTTCCCATAATTTATAAAGCATATTTTCATTTGTTTCATCAGCAAAAATCAAAACTCTCTTATGAGTTGCTATTGTTGCCAATACATTTCTTCTTTTGCTGCATGTATTTAACAACTTAATTTTTTCCGGACTTATCTGCAACATATCTGCAATATATCCCATCCAATCCAACATCTGCTTGCTGGAAAATTCTACTTTTTCTGCCATTATTGTACCTCCATTAGTTGTTTTTTAATCTTATTTTTAGCAAATGAATACCTTACTGCATTTGCATAAATTTCATTTTCCTCGTCATCCGTAATATTAAATGTATTTTTTATCAAATACAATTCCTGCTCTATGTCCGTTCCACATATTGCCATATCATCTGTATTAATTGTAACAGGAATTCCTGATTTCATAAACTCTCTTATCGGAAAATCTTCAATCTTTTCAATTGCCTTTGTCTGCAAATTACTTGTAGGGCACATTTCCAAACATATTTTTTTCTCTGAAAGTGTTTTTATAAGTGCCAAGTTCTCTACACTTCTTACTCCATGTCCTATTCTTTTTGCGCCAAATTCAACTGCTTTTTTTACACTTTCTGCGCCATCGGCCTCCCCTGCATGTATAGTAAATGGTACATTTAATTCGGTTGCAAGTTTAAAAACATCAATAAATTGTTCTGTTTTATATAATGCCTCAGCTCCTGCTAAATCCAGTGCAACTACTCCGTAATCTTCACTGCTTTCTTCATTTATCAAATATTCTTTTGCAAGTTTAACTGTTTCTAAATTCTGTTCTTTGTTATCAGCCATTCTCATACAACATAAAATAAGATTACATTTCAAATCAGACTTCTTTAATCCGTCCAAAGCACTTTCAATAACTTCTCTCATAGTCAAACCTTTATCCATATGAAGTTGTGGTGCAAATCTTATTTCCGCATATACTACACCTTGTCTTTTTATGTTTTCCTGAACCAAATAAACAGCTCTCGCTATTCCTTCTTTTGTCTGCAGTAAACTACAAGGTAATTTAAAGCATTCCAAAAACTCATTTAAACTTCTACAATCCTTAGAAACCATAAGAGCTTTTTCTAATTCACGTTCGTCTTTATATGGAAGTTTTATTTTCTGCAATGCTGCCAAATCTTTTGCTATATCAGGCGTAATTGCTCCATCTAAATGAAGATGCAACTCAATATATCTTTTTTTCATATCCGCACCTATCCTTTAATATATAATGCCCCTCCCTTTTGTCAGTGGCTGTTTAGCGTAAACACTTATTAAAATGAACTTCATTCATTTTGTTTCCTCTTTTCTTTAATTATACTCCTAAATAATTATTTGTTAACAAAAATTTGTTAACAAAATATTGTTATTTTATTTATAAACTATAGTTATGATATTATTGGGTTTTGTATAAGAAAATTTATTATTTTTTGGCGGGCATAAATTTTAAAGAATACTCTTATATAGACATAACATATTTATAGGATTTTAGCTTTGTCTTTTTTATAATTGATATATAAATTACCCATACATCTACTTAAAAACCTTAGGAGGATTTATGCTGCAAATTAAAAATATTTCAAAAAAATATACAACCGGTGATTTTGTGCAAAATGCCCTCAATAATGTGAGTTTGAATTTTCGTGATAATGAATTCGTTGCAATCTTAGGGCCTAGCGGTTCCGGTAAAACTACATTACTTAATATCGTTGGAGGTCTTGACCGATATGATACCGGAGATTTGATTATAAATGGAATTTCCACAAAAAAATACAAAGATAAAGACTGGGATTCTTACCGAAATCATACTATAGGATTTGTATTTCAAAGTTACAATCTTATACCTCATCAATCCATTTTATCAAATGTTGAATTGGCGCTTACAATTTCAGGAATTTCAAAAAAAGAACGCAAGGAAAGAGCTAAGCAGGCTCTTACGGATGTGGGGCTTGGTGAACAGATTCACAAACGTCCAAATCAGCTTTCAGGTGGTCAGATGCAACGTGTTGCAATCGCCAGAGCTTTAGTTAATAATCCTGATATTTTACTTGCTGATGAGCCTACGGGAGCATTAGACAGTGACACAAGTGTTCAGGTTATGGAACTTTTAAAGGAAGTTGCTAAAGACAAACTTGTCATTATGGTTACTCATAACCCTGAACTTGCAAATCTCTATGCAAACAGAATTGTCAGAGTAAAAGACGGTCATATATTAGATGATTCTAATCCATTTGAACTTAATGACAAAAAAATAGCTCCGCCCGAGCATAAAAATATGGGTAAATCGTCAATGTCGTTCTTGACTTCTCTTGCCCTTAGTTTTAATAATTTAAAAACCAAGAAAGGGAGAACTTTTTTAACTGCATTTGCAGGCTCAATAGGAATTATTGGAATTGCATTAATATTATCGCTTTCAACAGGTGTCAATCAATACATCACTGATATTCAAAAGGATACCATGACTTCATATCCAATAACCATAGAGCAAAAAACCTTTGACCTTTCCAGCATGATGAATGCCGGCGAACAGGCTTCTAAAAAGAAAGTTAATCATAAATTAAATGCTGTTTTTTCAAATGGAACAGATATTATGATGACAAGTAAAATGGCAACAAGTATTAGCGAAAATAATTTGACTGAATTTAAAAAATATCTTGATAATAAGGACAGTGAAATCAACAATTATGTTGGTGAAAACGGAATAGTCTATTCTTATGATGTTCCATTTTCTGTATTTTCTTATGATTCAGACAATACTCTTGTAAATACTAATGGAAGCACATTTTCAAATTCTAATTCTAATACAAGTTCAATTGCCCAGATAAATGGCAGTATGTCAGTCTCAATGAATGCGGATATGAGTACTTCTATGAGCACCGATATGATGACAGGAAATATAAATAGCAGTCCATTTGCTGAAATGTTATCCGGCAAAAATGATGAACTCGTAAGTAATGTCATAAAAGATAATTATAAAGTTGTATATGGTGACTGGCCTAAAGCTTATGATGAAGTTGTTCTTGTTTTAGATAAAAATAATGAAGTATCACTTACTACTCTTTATTATCTTGGGCTTTTACCATCAAAAGATTATAAAGATATTTTAAAGCAAATTAATAAAGGGGAAGAAGTCAATCCGGAAACTTCCAAGATATCATATGAAGACATATGTAATCACAACTTTTATTTAATTGCGGATAGCGACCTTTATCAGAAAAATAAATCTGATTTATTTAAATATGTTGGCAATGACAATAATAAAGTTGAGGAATTACTAAAATCAGGTATTACTTTGAAAGTTTCAGGTATCATCCGACAGACTTCAGATGACTCATCTAATATTCAAATATCAGGAAGTGTTGGCTACACTAAGGCTCTTACTAATTATTTAATTAATTATGGAAATAAAAGTGATATTGTTAAAGCTCAAAAAAATAGTCCTGACGTAAATGTATTAAACGGTTTACATTTTAATCCGGACAATGACAGTATAAAAATTGATGATGCCAAAACTTATTTGTCAAACCTTTCTACATCAGACAAAGCAAATATGTGGAAATCCATGGCAATGACTGCATATGCTGATTCTCCTGAGCAGATTCAAATGCTTGATTCAATGACTGAAACCCAGTTAGCTGCCATGCTTGATTCATATTTAGAGAATCCTAAAGATGAAGAAATGCTTTCTATATATGATAACTATATAGATGTTGGAAGCTATGATGATAATATGAAAAATTTTGGATACGTAAGCCTTGGCGCTCCTTCATCAATTAGCATTTATGCTGATACATTTGAAGATAAGGATTCAATATCTGATTGTATTGACAAGTATAATAAAGATGTAAAGGACGATAAGGATAAAATAACATATACTGATTACGTTGCTTTACTTATGTCAAGTATCACTACAATTATTAATGTAATAACTTATGTATTAATTGCTTTCGTTGCAGTTTCTCTTATAGTTTCATCTATTATGATTGGTATTATAACTTATATATCTGTACTTGAAAGAACAAAAGAGATTGGTATTCTTCGTGCAATTGGTGCATCAAAGAAAAATATTTCTCAGGTATTTAATGCTGAAACATTTATTATAGGACTATTCTCCGGAATGATAGGTATAGGAATAACCTGTCTTCTACTGCTTCCTATAAATGCAATTATTCATGCAGTTACAGACTCAACTAATGTAAATGCATTTTTACCTGTTCAAAGTGGAATTATATTAATTGTTTTAAGTGTTATTTTAACGTTGATTGGCGGATTTATTCCTGCTAAAAAAGCAGCAAAGAAAGACCCTGTTGCAGCGTTGAGAAGTGAATAAATTAATTCTTAAAATATCTGTGATTTATATATATGATAAACACTTTTATACTAAAGCCCGGGGCGTTGTCCACACTCCGGGCTTTAAGTATATTTCAAACTAAAACATCATCTTTACCAAATTCTTATCTTTCATAAAATTGCTCATTTCATATAAAACAAGCACATCTGTTATATTATTAGATTGTACAATACTTTGAAGATTTCCACTAAAATATCTGTAATCCACAATTGTAATTGTCTTATAATCTTTTAATAAAAATGGTGTAAAACTATTTGCATATGAATCTTTTATTATTAACAAATTTTTATCGTTATTTGCCTCATTGTTTTCAATACTAACTACACCATAATTTCCACCAAAGAATACCTGGTATTTATCTTTTTCTTTTAATTTATCTATATGGTAAATTTCTGATTTTTTACCATTAATCATCACATTACATTGGGGAATATTTTCCGCTATTTCTATCGAATCGCCTTTTTTCTTTTTATCAAGAACCTTTGAATATAATGTTCCATAAAATTTATCTGTCACATTTTTCATTTTCAAATTTTCATAAGGTTCACTTTCAATTCCCTCCACTTTACAAAATTCATTATAAGCAATAAATGCACCTTTAGTTGTCCAATGGTGGTCTGTCTTATAATAAATATAATCTTTCGATAATTTCTTCAATGCATCATATGTATTTACGATTTGAGTATTATTGTCTGCATTGTTTGTAAATTCCTTTTCTGCTATTTTTTCATAATAATTATAGTCGTAAACATCTGCATGTTTTGGTAATTTATCAGTTAATATATTTCCGGAACCAGGAATTAACATTACATAACTTTTAAGTTCTTTATTTTTATTAAAAAATGTATTTATGTATCTTATATTATTTTTCAGCTGTTCTTCACTCACATCTTCATTCGTTATTTTTTCAAGATAATAACCATCTTTTCCAATGTAAGCTCCTTCTATATCCTTAATTCCCGTTAACTCTTTAGCCACGCTCCTTAAAGTAATCAATTTTTCTCTTTCAGGAATCTGGTCACTAATAAAATTTTCTAATGACTTTTGAAAATCAGTATTTTCTATATTGCTTAAACTAATTTGGGGTCTTTCCTCTAAATATCTGTTTTCATTCTCCGAAAAGCTTCTATCCTTTGTGGCAAAAATCTCTATTCCCGTTCCGGCAAGAATAAGTACCATCACAATGACAAATATACAATTTATTTTTCTCATATTTTCACCTTTTAATGTTCTTCTAACAAGACTTACATATTAATACTAATTTTTTCTTATAGTATAAACACATATCTCTATTAAAAATATACTTACCCTTTCCTTTAAAATCTAAAATATAAAAACGGGTTATATGAATCTCCTACTAAAAATGCAACACATATAAAGAACAGAATTAAACATGCCACATTACTTACAATTAATTTAACATTATTTGAAACATTCATTTTAATTGCAACCTGACCTACAATATATTTTGGTAATTTTGTGCTTGCTATAGCTGCAATTATTAAAATAACTGCGTATGATCCTATATAATATAAAGACATTTCTCCAAGAAACGGAGTTTTAATTCCAAACATTGCCTTAAAGAATGTACCCATTTCTGACATGTCAGTACATGCAAATATAACCCAGCCACATACTATTAAAATCAATGAATAGATATGTTTTAAAATATTTGGGCATTTATTTAACACTTTTTTTAACACAAATTTTTCCAAAACTAAAATTATAAAGAAATATAATCCCCAACAGACAAAATTCCAACCTGCACCATGCCATAATCCTGTTAAGAACCAAACTATAAATAAGTTAAATATCTGTCTTGGAACTCCTTTTTTATTTCCACCAAGTGGTATGTACAAATATTCTCTAAACCATGTTCCAAGAGTCATATGCCACCTGCGCCAAAACTCAGTAATGCTTTTTGACTCATATGGATAGTTGAAATTTTCAGGAAATTTAAATCCAAACATTTGCCCTAAGCCAATTGCCATATCCGAATACCCTGAAAAATCAAAATAAATTTGAAAAGTATATGCGATAGCTCCTACCCATGCCATTGATGTAGTGATTGAAGACATTGCCGATATTTCGTCCCATAAATTTCCGACCTGATTTGCTACGAGTATTTTCTTAGAAAGTCCAACAATAAATCTTCTAAAACCATTTGCAATATCATCTATATTTTCATTTCGTCTGGCTATCTGATTTTCAACATCACTATATCTTACAATCGGTCCTGCTATCAATTGCGGGAACATGCTCACATACATTCCAAAATTTATTATATTGTGCTGAACTTTAACTTTTCCAAGATAAACATCTATTGTATAAGATAATGTTTGAAATGTATAAAATGATATACCTATCGGAAGGGCTATCTGCAATAATGATACAGATGCACCAAATAAATTATTTATATTTGTAATTACAAAATCCGTATATTTGAAAAATGCCAGTATTCCCAAATTTACAACTACTGACATTATAATTACAATTTTACAGATTTTTTCATTATGCTTTTTTCTAAATGTTTCTATCAACATTCCATTACAATAGTCAAATGCCGTTGAAAAAATCATTATTCCAACATATATCGGTTCACCCCATGCATAAAAAATAAGGCTGAATACAAATAGTACTGTATTTCTTAGCTTTCCAGGGCATATATAATATACTGCCAATACGATAGGCAAAAATAAAAACAAAAAAACTCCGCTGCTAAATACCATATATTTTTCCTTTTTTATTTAAAGCTATCTTCAAATGCTTTCTTTATTTCACTTGCATTATCACTTACAATTAAAACAGCATAATCATCTTTAACAAATATCTGTGCATCATTTGCTCTGTCTACCTGTGTTGGGTCATAACTTTTGTAAAATGCAATTCTGTCCTTAATATGTTTTTCAAGGCTCTTTTTTGCTTCATCTACGTCTTTGCTGTTTTTAACTCTGATAACAGCAACCTCTTCAGCCGTTCCTTCCTGTGCATAATCTAAAAAATATTTGTCAACCTTACTGTAATCCATATCCGAAAGATACGCAAATAAATCTTTTGTATTATCTGAATCAGAATTTACTGCTAACATTGTTGGCATATCTGTGTCTGCTGCCATCATTGTTTTTTCAAGTTTAGTCATATCTATTTTATTATTGTTATTTCCACATCCAACCAACTGAATTGCAAATACACACACTAATGCAATGTTAAATATTTTTTTAATAAACTTATTTTTCATATTAATATTTCCAAGGTGCCATTACAGCACCTTGGACTCCTCTCATTAAAATCTTTTATGTTACCAGAATCAAAAGACCTAAGTTCACATAAGTTTTCTTATTCAGCTGCTACTGATTCGCTTTCATCAGCTGCTCCTTCATTTAAGCTTTCATTCTCTATTGCTTCATCTGATGAACCAATTGTTCTTGAATTACTTGTTATGTCTCCTAAATCTTCGTCTTCCATTCCTGACATTTCTGCAAAATCACTAAAAGCTTTATCTACAGCTTTGTTAATCTTCTCAGTAACCTTATCTGATAAATTATCCATAGCTGATGTATCGTTATAAGATGAGATATATACAGCCATTACTTTATCGTCATTGTCTGCATCAATCAAATTAGCTGATAAATTATAACTATCTGTAACATAATTTGAAATCGACTGTACAATTGCATTTATTATGCTGACTTTTTCATCATCTACATCCTGTCCTAAATTATAAGCGAGAAAATATTTCTTATCTTCGATTGCTTTTTTTATTTTCTTTGGAAGTTTATATACATCATCTAATTTTTCATTATTCACTACTGCGTAGTTATATTTTGTTCCTGTTGCTGCCGGGAAGAAATCTGTATTCCATTCATAATTGTCACTACATTCTTTATCATTCATATTAAAATGTGAATAATTTGGACTTCCTGCATCTGAATAAATATCTGTATGATACCATTCACCATCAAGTTTTACTTCATCCCATGAATGGATTCTGTCAGTTGTATGTACTACCTTACATTCAATATCCATCATCTGCATAAATAATCTGAAAGTTGTTGCATATCCTACACAAACCGCTGTTTTAGATTTTAAAACACCATTTGGAGTTGCTGCGTTCTGACCTGATGTTGGAATAACAGACATCATTCCTGAATCATTTTTTATATTTTTTACCATCCAATTGTACACAGCAAGTTCTTTTTCATAATCTGACATTCCATCTGTTATTATTTCATCAAGAACTTTCTTAGCCATATCAAGAGTATCTTTATCTTCTTTATTTAAAGAATCTTCTTTTCCTTCTTTATATGCATCAGAGATATTTTTTGTTGATTTAATTGTGTATTCGTCAGCAATAACAACATCATCTTCCTGTGCCACATCCTCATCTTTTGCAAGGGTACTGTCAACACTTGTCTTTAATCCACTGACTTTATTAAACATTACAGCACTTAATGTAATACTTGCTCCCATTCCTACTACCAGTACAGCTAAAATACCCCATACTGCAATCCATTTTTTCTTTTCCATGATTTACTCCTTTTTTGTAATCTGAATTTTAGATAACGCGGTAAAAACTCTAAAGTCTCAATGCTTCTTTTTATTTATAATCACATTATATTATTGTAATGGTGCATATATTGTTATGAAATTTTTTAATTTTTTCTTAAGTACCTATAACAATGATATTACTTATATTACATATTTTTTATACATTAGTTACGTGAATAATTGATTTTTATACAAGAGTTACGTGAGTAAATAGATTTTAATAAAAAAAGAAATATGATATGATTTCAAAGTAAACGGCTCTAAACTTTATATTATGAAAAGTTTAGAGCCGTTTATTTTATCAATTACTTTTAATCACTGCAAATTACTTATCTGTTTTATATTTTTTGTTTGTTTTTTTATTATACTCACTGCATTTTCATATAACCAATGTATTCCCAAAGGCATTGCCACTCCGGCAACATACTATATAAAACCAAAACGGACTTATAATCCAGGCTCTTGACAAATCAATTGACTGGTCTTTTTTTACAATTAATATATAAATCAATATTGCTATAACAAATGAGTCAATAATGCTAATATATAGTGTTCAAACTTAGACAGAACGAAGCAAAATAGGCACATTGAGAAAAAAACACCGGAATAAACCAAAATGCCAATAAAAACATCCCCGGACTCGCAAAGCCAAAACCATTTATCATAATTGTAAGAATATCTCCTAAATTCATATACTTTGACTGCGACATTCCTATTCCCTTCATTATATCTATTAAATAGTTTCTCTGTGTATCTTTCATTTTTCTCCTAAAAGTAGAAATATCAATCTCACGTCTTAAACTAAAAAATAACTACTAAAAGCATCTTAAACTGTTCCTTACCATAAACTGCATGTGGATGTTTTGCTGGCATTACAATTGATTCTCCTTCATGAAGTTCATATTTTTTTCCATCAATTGTAATTTCCCCAACTCCGTCAAGACATGTTACAAATGCATCTCCGCCTGATTCATGAGTACTTATTTCTTCACCTTTATCAAATGAAAATAATGTAACACTTACAGCATCATTCTGTGCAAGAGTCTTACTGACTACCTGTCCTTCCTGATAAGATACCTGTTCTTTTAAAGTCAGAACTTCTGCTTTACTAATATTTTTAATTAACTGTTCCATTTAATTCACCTCTTATATTATGCTACTGCTTATTATTTGCATTTGCATAAAAAATATTAATATTATTCTTTTCCATCCCAGCAATATGTACATAATTTACATTTATCTATTCCTACTGAATCTAACATATCATCTAATCTGTTAAATTTTAATGATGTGAAGTTAAGTTCTTTTCTGATTTCTTCAACCATACATTCATATTTTTCAGAATCCGGATTAGCATATTCTTCTAAAACTTCATCTGTTACATTTCCATTTTCAAGTCTCTCTATAACTCTTCTTGTAATTAATTCCATTTCTGATGATGAACGTGAGAAATTCAAATATTTACAGCCATATAATAATGGTGGGCATGCAGGTCTTATATGTACTTCCTTAGCACCACTCTCATATAAAAATTCTGTTGTTTCTCTAAGCTGTGTTCCTCTTACAATTGAGTCATCAATTAATAAAAGGCTTTTATCTTTAATTAATTCTTCTACTGCTAACAATTTCATTTTTGCAATTAAATTTCTCTTACTCTGAATTGTTGGCATGAATGATCGAGGCCATGTTGGTGTGTATTTGATAAATGGTCTTGAAAATGGGATTCCTGATTCATTTGCATAACCAACAGCATGTGCAATACCTGAATCTGGTACACCTGCTACAATATCAGGCTTAACATTATCTCTCTGTGCCATCTTCATTCCACAGTTATATCTCATCTGTTCTACACTTACACCTTCATATGAACTTGCCGGATAACCATAGTATACCCATAAAAATGTACAGATTTTCATATCATTACCTGGTTTTTGAAGAGTTATGCAATTGTTTTCTGTCATAACTACAATTTCTCCAGGACCTAATTCTTTATAATCTGTATATCCTAAATTTTTATAAGCAAACTTTTCAAATGACGCACAAAATGCACCTTCTTTTCTTCCGATTACAATCGGTGTTCTTCCGTATTTATCTCTTGCAGCATAAATTCCTGCATGATTCATAAGTAAGATTGATAATGAACCGTCTATTTTTTCAAGTGCATAATTCATTCCTTCGATAAGGTTATCTTTTTGATTTATAAGTGCAGCAACAAGCTCTGTAGCATTAATTTCTCCACCACTCATCTCCTGAAAATGTGAATGACCTTTGTCAAATAACATCTTTGTAAGTTCATCCATATTGTTAATCTTACTAACTGTTGTAAGTGCATATGTACCATGATGTGAACGTACAATTAATGGCTGTGGTTCATAATCTGAAATACAACCAATTCCGTATTTTCCCTTCATCGTCTGTATGTCTTTATCAAATTTTGTACGGAAAGGAGAATTTTCAATATTATGAATTGAACGATTGAATCCGTCTTCTCCATAAACTGCCATTCCACCACGTCTTGTTCCTAAATGTGAATGATAATCAATTCCAAAAAACAAGTCAAAAACGCTATCTTCTTTAGATGCCACTCCAAAAAATCCACCCATTAGTTATTACCTCGTATTCTATAATATATTTTACTTTTGTTTATCACCGTCTGCATTTTTAGACGGGATTCTAATCTCAACCAATATATTTTAGCAGAAAAGTTTATAAGGTTCTACTGTTTTGTAGCATAAATAGTAATTTTAATAAACAGTTTTGAAATATTTCCAACCAAGCATTTTTACTATTTATGGTCTGAATGTTTTTAATGCTTCTATTGTCTGTGTTATCAAATCATCCAATGTCCAACCAAGCATATCTGCTCCACGCTCTCTCATTATCTCCTGTTCTTTTATGCAATGCTCCTCCGGATACATTTCAAAATCAAGATCATATAAAATGCCGTTCCTACAAATAAGTAACTGCACATTATTGGAATTGATTTTATGAAGGCTGTTTCTATTTCCTTCTTATTCATCCTTTTTTTCTCCGTTGTTTTTCGGGAGATCATATGTATCTAAGAAATGATGTTTAACACCATCTTTTTTATATGCAACAACCGTATCTAAATTTACATTTTCTATACTCTTAAAAATATTTCCTTCTACATATGGATTTGTCTGCTTTAATGTTTTTATAAGTTCTTTAATTTCAACTCTCTTAGATCTGTTTTCTTCATTATTGCAGGTAGTACATGTATCGGTAAATTTGCATGCACACTGGATGAATCTTAAATTATTATAATCTCTCCACGCCTTAATATCATCTTCTCTTACAAGATATAATGGTCTGATTAATTCCATTCCCTCAAAATTTGTACTATGAAGTTTTGGCATCATTGTCTGAATCTGTGAGCCATAAAGCATTCCCATAAGAATTGTTTCTATTACATCGTCATAATGATGTCCTAAAGCAATCTTATTACAGCCTAATTCCTGAGCAAAATGATATAAATGTCCTCTTCTCATTCTTGCACACAAATAACATGGTGATTTTTCCACATTAAAAACTGACTCAAATATATCTGATTCAAATATATGAATAGGTATGTTTAACTTTCTTGCATTCTCCTCTATGACTTTTCTGTTAGCCGGGCTGTATCCCGGATCCATAACTAAAAATTTAACATCAAATTCAAATTTATTATGAAGTTTTAATTCCTGAAAAAGCTTAGCCATAAGCATTGAGTCTTTTCCACCTGAAATACATACCGCTATTCTGTCTCCCTCTTTTACAAGTTCATACTGATTAATTGCTTTTGTAAATTTGCACCAGATTTTTTTCTTAAACTTCTTACGAAGGCTTTGCTCAACATCTTTGCTTATATCCTCTGCTTCCTGCTGTTTCATCATATCTAAAAGCCATGCAACATACCCACCTTCAAGGCTTTCAGCATCATATCCCTTTTCCACAAGATTTTGTGCTACTTCAATACTATTCTGTCCTCTGCTGCAGCAAATAATTAATCTTTTTGTTTTATCAATCAATTCACTGTTTTCTATTTCTTCTGCCTGAATAGTTATTGCTCCCGGAATTTCTCCGTGTGCAATCTCTGATTCATTTCTCATATCTATTAACTGATATTCATCAGCGTTCATGGATTTTAACTGTTCTATTGAAACACTCATATATAATCTCCTATATTAAGATTTTCTCTATTGTTTTACATTTAATCTATCAATTATAACTTACTAACATAAGCCTTATATCTGAAAAATTTTATCCAAATCAGGCATATATTTTAGCCATGATTTATCTTTTTATATTTCCTAAGTCTTTCAAAACTTCTCCTGCAATAATCAGTCCCACAACTGAAGGAACAAATGCCACACTTCCCGGAATATCTCTTCTTTCAGTGCATTTGTGCTTAGCACCCGGTGGGCAAATACAGTGAGTTCTACAGCTTGTTGCCATATCTTCAATTGGTCTCTTTGGCATTTCTTCTGAATAAACTACCTTTAATTTCTTAACCCCGCGCTTCTTTAATTCACGACGCATAACTTTAGCTAAAGGACAGACTTTCGTTTTATAAATGTCTGCAACCCTAAACATTGTAGGGTCCAATTTATTTCCCGCTCCCATTGAACTTATAATAGGTATATTTAATTCTTTAGCCTTCATTACCAAAGAAATCTTTGCCGTGACCGTATCGACCGCATCTACAATATAATCATATTTGTCAAATGGAAATTCATCTGCATTTTCAGGAAGAAAGAAACAGTTATGGATTTCTACTTCTGCGTCAGGATTAATCTCTAAAATTCTTTCCTTCATAACTTCAGTTTTATATTTGCCTACAGTCTTTCTCGTAGCAATGATCTGCCTGTTTAAATTAGTAAGGCATACTTTATCATCATCTATAAGGTCAAAATGCATTACTCCACTACGTACAAGTGCTTCACATACATAGCCACCGACACCACCTATACCAAATATAGCCACTCTTTTATTTGCCAGTGTTTCCATTGCTTCTTTTCCAAATAAAAGTTCTGTTCTTGAAAACTGATTTAACATAATTTTTCTCTCTATCTTTCTACTGTGTTTTCTAATTTAATCAATCGGAAGCCGTTTTCCTACTGTTATAATAGGATTATTATAAAATTGCATAATATTTTTGTCAACGAATAATAAGCTGCGGTCTTATATGTCCAAATCATAAAACCACAGCTTATTATTGTACTATAAAATTGGTAATTGTTATATAAAAACCTGTATTTGAATTTTCAAATAAATTTCATCAAAGTAAGAGGTTTTTGCTCCTAACATCTTTAAATATAAATAACTTTATTTCTATGCATCCTTTAAAAATGATTTATAGCATCTATACGCTTCATATACATCTGCCTTGTTTGTTACTTCCCATGGGGCATGCATACTTAATACTGCCACACCACTGTCAATAACTTCCATTCCATATAATGCCATAATATAAGCGATTGTTCCGCCACCGCCTGCATCAACTTTTCCAAGTTCCGCCATCTGGAAATTAACACCATTATCATCCATAATCTTTCGCAAATCAGCTAAATATTCTGCATTTGCATCATTAGAACCTGATTTTCCGCCTCGTCCTGTGAATTTGTTAAATACAACACCTTTGCCCATAAATGATGAGCTGTTTTTCTGGAATACGTCTGCGTATAAAGGATCAAATGCAGCATTTACATCAGACGATAACATTCTGCTGTTTGCAAGGCATCTTTTAAGTTTAATTTCACTATATTCTCCTGTTAAATTAAGAAGTTCAGCTACTGTGTTTTCAAAGAATCTTGACTGCATACCTGTTGCACCAACACTTCCGATTTCTTCTTTATCTACTAAAAGGCAGCATGATGTTTTATCTACGCTTTCCATGTCAAGCATTGCAATTAAAGATGTAAATGCACAAACTCTATCATCCTGACCGTATGACATAATCATACTTCTGTCAAATCCCATTTCTCTTGCTCTGCCTGCAGGCACTACTTCAAGTTCAGCTGACATGAAATCTTCTTCTTCCATTTCATACTGTTCTTCTAAAATCTTTAAAACGCCTTTCTTTGTTGCTTCCTTCTCTTCATCATTTAAAGGAATTGTTCCAATTAATATATCAAGATTTTCACCTTCAACTACCTTAGCAGCTTTCTTTTCCATCTGGGCAGATGCAAGATGAATAAGTAAATCTGTTACACAAAATACAGGGTCTTCCGGTTTTTCTCCTATATTTACATCAATTGTTGTTCCATCTTTTTTTACAATAACACCATGTATTGCTAAAGGAAGTGTAACCCACTGATATTTTTTAATTCCACCATAATAGTGAGTATCTAAATATGCCATTCCTTCTTTTTCATATAAAGGATTCTGCTTTATGTCCATTCTTGGAGAATCCACATGAGCACCTAAAATATTCATTCCTTTTTCAAGTGGCTTATTTCCTATGTTAAATAAAGCAACTGTCTTATTCATGCATACAGCATAAATTTTATCGCCCGGCTGTAAAGTTTTATTTTCTTCCATCGCCTTTTCAATACTTATATATCCTTTTTCTTCTACTCTTCTTACTGTGTCTTTTACACATTCTCTCTCAGTTTTACACTCTGACAAAAAATTAATGTAATCTGCATTTAACTGCTGTAATTCTTTCATCTGTGCTTCATCATATGTCTTCCATGCATTTTTTCTTTCCATATTGCTCATTCCTTTCCAAATCTATGTTCAAGACTTTTAAATCTTTTTCTATTTTTATTCTGCCACCATTTTAGAAGAATTATTTATACAAGTCAATATAAAGCACTATCCCCTTTTTTATAATTAACATTATTTCAGCGATACATTATTAAAAAAAATATATTCAAAAGTCATAACTCTTTTATAAATAATAATAGGAGGGCGTTGTTTTAGCGACGTCCTCCTTTATTTTATAAAAACAAAATATCAAATATGTGTATGAAATAATATTTATATATTAAACAAACACCAATTATTCCTTTATTATATTTTTACTGCAGAAATATGATATTAAGAAATATCCACCATATATTACAAGTAAAATTATTGCTGTCATACCAATTGATGGTCCAATCATTTTCGTTCCAATAAAATCAAGTATTTGTTTTGAAAACATCATTCCAAATATCGAATGAACAATTGCAAGTGCTAATGGGAATATGAAAAACAAAGCTGTCTGTCTGAACAATGCCTTATTAATCTGTTTCTCATCTGCACCAAGTTTTCTAATCATTCTAAATCTTTCCACATTATCTGCACTTTCTGATAATTCTTTCAAAGCCAGAATTGCTGCACCTGATATCAGAAGAATAACTCCAATGTAAAGACCTATAAATGCACCTATTGCTCCAATACCAACTGCACTGTCTATAATATTATTTTTAGTATTAACCATTGGTACCATATAATTCCATCTAGTCTCATCATAAATCTTTTCTACTTTCTGTTCAAATTTTTCTACTTCTTTCTTATCATCCATAGAATAGTTAGCTGCAATAAATTCTCTTATTTTATGATTTTCATCAACTATGCCATCAGGAACAATTATTATTCCTGTATTTGAAGGATTTCCTGACATTTCTATAAAACCTTCTTGGCATTCCTTGTATTTTGGTATTAATTCATTACCAAATACATTAATTTTCACTCCTGCCTTTAACGATTTATTTCTTAATTTTATCATTGGACTATAGTCACATAAAACAATATACTCATCATCATTTAATTCAATAGTATCTTTTCCGTAAAATCTTGCAAGTCTGTTATAATCGCTAACTTTTACAATGTTCTCCGATACCTCAAGCATTGTCGGAGAATCATCCTTTTCATCATTGTTTCCTAATGTGTCATTCAATGTAACATTTTCTGACTGATAAATATATAAATCTACATATTCCTTTAAATATGGTTCAATATTATAACCGTTTTCCTCAAAAAACTGAAAAATACTCTTATTAGAACTTTCAACTTCCTTCTTACCATATCCGTCTTCTTTGCTTAAATTTACAACTTTATTAAAGTTAATATCAGCCGGTACTCCCTGCTTTAAACTATCATTTAATGAATTCCTAATAGATAACCCACTTGAGAGTACACAAATTGTAATAAATAACATTAAACTTATTATTGTCATTGAAAATACATTCGTATTTACCCTGCTGCTCATTTGTCTGAAAGTAAATGTATTTAATCCTTTATAATAAATTCCTTTCATTGATGAAACAACTTTAAGTAATAATCCCGAAACTGACCAGAAAAATAGAAATGTACCAACACATCCCATTACAATATAAATTGCTAACTGTTTTCCGTTTGTTATTTTACTGTATCCTGCAGTAACGTTATAATATGCTATTATAAGCATTACAATAGAAATGGCGAAAATAATTCCACAGATAATAGGATTTTTTAATTTAATTTTCTCAGTCTTTCTATTACCCTGAAATAAATCAATTAATTTGCATTTATTAATACTAAAAGTATTAAATATAATTACAATTACATATATCAATACAAAATTTAAAATGGTCTTTATACAAGCCTGACTTGAAAATACAAATTGATATTTTGACATGTCAGCCTGGAACATACTTGCTACCAGAAAACTTGTAAACTGAGAAGCTCCTATTCCAATAATTATTCCGACTACTAATGAAATAATTCCGATAATTAATGTTTCAAAGAATAGAATCAACGAAACTTTTCTCTTTCCCATTCCTAATACCAGATAAAGGCCAAACTCTTTATTACGCCTCTTCATTAAAAATCTGCTTGCGTAAATTACAAGAAATCCTAATACACATGCAATGAACACACTAACCCATGACATAATCTGTGTTAATAATTTGACTATTTCCCTTGTGTCATTTGAAATTTTTAACATTGCCGACTGTGTTTCTATTGCATTAAATATATAAAATATTGCAACACCTAATATCAAAGTAAAAAAATAGATTGCATAGTCTTTCATACTTTTTTTAATGTTTTGAAATGATAATTTATAGAGCATCGCTTAAGTCACCTCCTAACAAAGTAACTACATCGATAATCTTATCGAAAAATTCCTTTCTTGTATCATCACCTCTATTTAATTCATTGAAGATTTTTCCATCTTTTATAAATATTACTCTTGATGCATAACTTGCTGTAAATGAATCATGAGTTACCATTAAAATTGTAGCTTTATAATATTTATTTAAGTGCGAAAATCTTTCAAGTAACATCTTTGCTGACTTTGAGTCTAATGCTCCTGTTGGTTCATCAGCTAATATTAATTCAGGATTTGTAACAAGTGCTCTTGATGAAGCAACTCTTTGTTTCTGACCTCCTGACATCTGGTATGGGTACTTATTTAAAACTTCTTCTATTCCAAGTTGTGTTGCAACTTTTTTTACTGCTTCGTCAATCTTTGTTGCGGGTACATTCTGGATTGATAATGACAAAGCAATATTTTCATAAGCTGTTAATGTATCAAGTAAATTAAAGTCCTGAAAAATAAATCCTAACTTTTCTCTTCTAAATTTATTTAACTTGTTGCCTTTTAAGTTTGTTATGTCTTCACCGCCTACAAATATATGTCCGCTTGTCACCTTATCAATTGTAGAAATACAGTTAAGTAAAGTTGTTTTTCCACTTCCTGAAGCTCCCATTATGGCAACAAATTCTCCTTCATCCACGTCAAATGAAATATTGTCTATTGCTTTTGTAAGATTTAATTTGTTTCCGTAATATTTTTCTATTTGTTCGATTCTTAATATGCTTTCCATATTTAAATCTCCTTTCACATTTTTTATACTGACATAATTTTATATGAAAAACACATATTAGTCGTTTTTTTAATATTACATAACATTACAATTTTGTAATGTTACCATTTTAAATTATTTTCCTAAACCACCGTGTCAAAATAATCATTCTTTCCAAATGTTACTCTGACTTCAGTGTATTTTCCTTCCTCCGATTCAATATCTATTTTATGTCCAAGCCGCTCGCACAGTCCTTTCGCAATATAGAGACCCATTCCTGTTGATTTTGCATATTTTCTTCCATTTTCTCCTGTAAATGACTTGTTAAATACACGTGATAAATCTCTTTTTGGTATTCCAATTCCATTGTCTAGGATATGCAGTACAACTCCCTCTTCACTTTTTTCACTATATATTTTTAATTCTTTTTCGCCATGGTCTTTCATGTATTTAAATGAATTACTCATTATCTGATTGATTATAAATTCCATCCATTTGTTATCTGTAACTACTTCGTTTTCGACATCGTTGACAGAAAAATTAATTCCATTTTCAAGAATCATATCTTTATTTTTCATTGCCACATTTTTTATCAAAGACTGCAGAGAAACTTTTGTAAATTTATAATCTTCCTTTGCATTTTCTGACCTGACAAAATAAAGAACCTGTTCCGTATAGTCATCAATTCTCTTAATCTGTTCTACATATTTTTTATTCATTTTATCATTATGACACATAAGTCTAAGACTTGCTATCGGGAGCTTGACCTCATGAACCCACATTTCCACGTAGTCCTTAAAATCATTAACACTGTTTTCATAAACTTTAACATTTTCAATCATTGATTTATTTATATCCTGTAAAACCTGATAATGAATTTGCCCCTCATAAAATGATGGTTCCTTCATTGTTTCACTTACAAAATATTTTTTATCAAGCCCATCTGTATTATTTATAAGTTCATCATAGTAATTCTTTTTTCTGAAAAAGTCCCAAAGTATAGAGAATATAAATGCAAATAGCCATAATGCTGCGTACATCACTATGGCTTCAAATTTTATTCTAAATACAGAAAATATGGAAAATGTAATTACAAAAAACATTATCCATATTATCACTACTATTTTATTGTCTTTTATATATTTGCCAAACTTCATGTTAAACAATACCCCTGTTTTTTTCTTGTTTCTATTGCATCTTTGTATCCTATCTCTGTTAGTTTTCCCCTTAATCTGCTTATGTTTACGGTAAGTGCATTATCGTTTACAAATTCATTGTTATCCCACAAATCAGTCATTAACTCATCTCTAGATACAATACGGTTTCTATTATTAAGAAGCATCTGGAAAATAATCATTTCATTCTTTGTAAGAACCAGCTCCTGCCCATTTCTGCTTATTGTTCCTTTACTAAAATTTACCTGAGCATCTTTGTAATTTGCAATATTTTTTCCACTATCTGCTCTCTTTAATATGGCTGCAATTCTTAACAACAAAATTGTTGGGTTGTATGGCTTTGTTATGTAATCATCTGCTCCATAACTCATAGACAGGACTTCATCTGTTTCACCTGTTCTGCTTGTAACCATAATAATTGGAACATCCGATGTTTTTCTTATTTCACGAAGCAGCATTTCTCCATTTATTCCCGGAATATTTATATCAAGCAATAATAAGTCTGCATTTTTTTCTAATATATCATTCTTTGCATTATCAAATTGCTCTAAATACTCTGCTTCATAACCTTCATTTGTCAGAAGCTCTGTTAGCTCCTGGCAAATTGTTTTTTCATCTTCTATAATCAATATTTTTTTCTTTGCCATTTTTACCCCTTATTTATTTTAAATAATTCTTTGCTGATTCAGTAACCGCACCTGCTGTATGAGAACTAGAAGGACCCACCATTATCGGTCCAACAATATCAAATATATCCATATTCTACTCCTAACCATATACTAACATTTTTGTTTATTATATACCCACATATCTAATAAATACAGTATTTTACCTCTTATTTTATATAGGACATTATAGTTTATACATAAAAATAATACTGAGCTAACATTAAGTAGCTCAGTATTTGTGCCTTTAGTTTTATAACATTTTTTCTTTTTTTCTTTTTTCTATTCTTCTTGTTATTCTTTTTCCAATCTTTTCAATTATCATTGTTCCGTATCTCATCATTGGTTCAGTAACAATTGCAAATACGACAAACAGCATAATGCATTTTGTTGACATTCCTCTAATTGCAAATAAATCACCTAAATATATGCTGCACAATAATAGTCCGATTATGCTTCCTCCCCATACGCACCAGCGAAGTGTGTTCATAGGTTTACTTATATTGTATAAAATCATAAATCCAACTATCGATAAAAGCATAGTGCATGCTGTAGATATATCCGTCTCGTTTACTTCAAATACCTGTCCAAATACAACCAGTGCTCCAACCACCAACACATCTGTAATTCCCGCCGGAAGTGCCTTTATTAAGACATTCGTCAGGAAACTACCCTGTATAATGTTTTTATTCGGTTGCAATGCTAAGAAGAATGCCGGAATTCCTATTGTAAACATACTGATAAGCGAAACCTGAGATGGCTCTAAAGGATAATTTATCATAAAGCACACTGAAAACAGTGACAACAAAAATGAAAATATATTCTTTACTAAAAACAGACTTGCTGAACGCTCTATGTTATTTACAACTCTTCGCCCTTCCAAAACAACTGAAGGCATTGATGCAAAATTTGAGTCAAGTAATACTAATTGAGATGCCTGAGCCGCTGCATCACTTCCTGACGCCATAGCCACTGAGCAATCCGCATCTTTTAATGCAAGCACATCATTTACACCATCCCCTGTCATTGCAACAGTTCTTCCTGCTTTCTTTAGTGCCTGCACGAACTGTCTTTTCTGGTTTGGTGTAACTCGTCCAAATACTGTATATCTAAGCACTGCTTCCTGAATGTCTTCTTCACTCTCAAGCGTTGTTGCGTCTATATATTTTTCAGCATTTTCAATTCCTGCCTGTTGTGCTACCTGCGACACTGTAATAGGATTATCACCGGAAATTACTTTTATTTCAACACCCTGATTCGCAAAATAATTAAATGTTTCAGGTGCCTCTTCTCTTATTGGATTTGACAAAAATACAAGAGCAATAGGTACAACCTTTTCTGTCAGTTCTTTTCCATTTATTTCGCCATCATATTTTCCAAATACAAGTACTCTATATCCTTCACTACTGTAATTTTCTATTTCTTCTTTATATTTTTCATAGTCATCTCTAAGGACAAATTCCGGTGCGCCTAAAACATAATTTGCATCATCAAATGCTGCACCTGAATATTTAAATTCTGACGAAAATGAACTTATTGATACTGCCTTTTTTCCTGATGGAGAATTAAAATAATTCTTAATTGCTTCCATAGTTATATTATCACTTGACATTCCTGCCGCAAAATCACTAAGCATTTCTTTAATAGATGGCATATTTTCTTTATCATATCCGTCCATTGGAACTGTACCGTTAACTTCCATTGTATTTTCAGTTATAGTTCCTGTCTTATCTACACACAAAACATTTACCCTTGCTAAAGTTTCAATGCACTTCATATCATGCACAAGAACTTTTTTCGATGCAAGTCGCATTACACTTACAACTAATGCCACGCTTGCAAGCAAATACAAACCTTCCGGAATCATTCCTATAACTGCAGCTACCATAGAAGTAATGCTCTTGCTAAATGATGCTTTCGCAAATATAAACTGCTGTCCAAAAAGCAATACTCCAATCGGTATAATTATAATACCTACAACTCCTACTAATTTGTCTAAAACACGAATCATTTCTGACTGTTCTTCGTGGTTCATTGCCTTTGCTTCTAATGTAAGTTTTGATATATAGGAATCTTCGCCTACTCTATCAAGTCTTGCATAACACTCTCCTGAAACAACAAAGCTTCCTGACATTAATAGATCCCCCGGTTTCTTTGTTATTTCATCAGATTCACCTGTAAGTAATGATTCATTTGCTGAGACCTCACCTTCAACTACGATGGCATCAGCACATATCTGATTGCCTGCCTTAAAAAGTACAATATCATCAAGAACAAGTTCTTCTGCAGGAATCTCCCATTTTTGTCCGTCACGAACAACTACTGCCTTTGGTGCATTTAATACCGAAAGCTTGTCCAAAGTATTTTTTGCTCTTATTTCCTGAAAAATACCAATGCATGTATTAGCAATGATAACCGGTAAAAATGTAAGATTTCTAAAAGAACCTGCCACAATTAATAATACAGCAAGTACCGCAAATACTAAGTTAAAATACGTAAATACATTACTTTGTATTATTTCCTGTACAGATTTTGATGGTGGATCAACCGGTTCATTTGTCCATCCATTTCTAGTATATTCTTCAACCTGTTGTCTGTTTAATCCATTATTAACGTCAGCCATGTATCTGTTAGTTTGCACACGTTCACGATGTTCTTTATTTTTTCTAAATTCTTTATCCTTCATATACGCTCCTAGATTATAATGCCATGTTCTAAAAATCTAAGCCCACATATATCTATTCATAAGTGGGCGAATGACTTTTGACGGATTGTAAGAGTTCGTAACACAGAACAATCCGTAAGCATCAAAGTCGTGTTTTTAACCTCGATATCATTTTATAACAATATTTTACCAATTTTTTTAGTTAATATCGTAAAGAATTTATTAAAATTATGTTACTTTTTTAAATAATATGGTTGTGAGACTTAATATAGAATTATCAATGTAATAAAATTAACATAAACTACTACTTTTTTTACAGTGGCAATAGATACTTTCTTAATAAAAACTGCGATAAATTTTCTGCCTTATTCAAATATTCATCAACAAGATTTGGATTAACTTTATGAGCTTTCGCAAGACTTAACATACCTATAATTCCATTCATAGGAGTTCTTATTTCATAAGACATATTTGATAAGAAGTCTGTCTTTGCCTGACTTTCTTTTTCTGCACTTTTAAGTTTCTCATTAATCTTCTGCAATTCTTCATGATAAGATGTAATATCTTTAAATTTTAAATAAGAAATTTTTATATCTAATTCTTTGATTTTTTTGCTGAAGATTTTTATACACTTTCAATTTCTGAAGATTATTTATTTATCTTGATTTGACTTATAATTATACTGAACCTATGGGACGAATACGGTGCCCCGACCGCCTTTGCAGAAAGTATGAAGATAAAAATATTCCATACTCTTTTGTCCCTTATATTCAATACTTTTTTTAATCTCCATTTTCCATACTTTTATAAATGCCCATATACCTATACTACTTTAAATACCCTATATTCCATACTTCTTTAAATCAACTTTTCCATTTACTACTTCAACCCCATCGGCTTCAAGTAATTTTGCCTGAGCTCCTTTTCCACCAAAAGCAAACTCTCCTGCCAATTCTCCTTTAGAATTAACTACACGAAAACATGGAATATTATCCGGGTCCGGATTTTTATGAAGTGCATTTCCAACTGCTCTTGCCATTTTAGGTTCGCCTGCCATTTCTGCAATTCTTCCGTAAGTTGCCACATGACCTTTTGGGATTTTCTTAACCGCCTCATAAATTCTTTTTGTCGGGCTGTCTGTGATAATATCATAACTTTCAGATATCATTCTCTTTATTTCTTTTTCGGGAACAGTTCCATCAAGAATTATTGTACTCCAATGTTCTTTATTTTGATGATATCCGGGAATTACAGATTTATAGGTTTCTCTCCAAAAATCTCTCCATTCAGGGTTAACTTTTATATTTAAGTTGATAAATCCATCTCTTTCATATATCCATAAAAATGCCTTCTTGCTTTTCTTTACTCTTACAAGCTGCCAATTAGTATCTCTAAATGGTGTTTCTACATATGTATCTTTAAATGTCAAACCAAATTCTACTGCTTCCTGTCTTGTTCTCAATATCTTTTTCCTCTTTATGATTAATCTTAAACTCTTTTTTTCTTGTAGCTTCATTTTTATTTGCTATTTAACACTATAAAATTTTATATTATTCCACACTTTCAAAATTATTTCGTAAGAAAATGTTCTCTGTTAGGATACTTTTCTCTGTACGCTACCAATGCGGCTTTTTGCAAAATAGAAAATTCTTTATCTAAATTAAATGCATGTGGAGTGGAAAATGCAATCGCACTTATTTGTTCAGCGATTTTTTTTGCTATTCCTTCATCTGATAACTGTCCCATTCCAAAAACTGCTGACGTAAATCCTCTTCCATTTTTACTTACTTCTATAAATTTAAAAAATACATTTTTAAGTTCCAAAAACAAAATTTCACGCTTTTCATCCTGTATTTCATCTGAATTCAATAAACATAAGCCATTAATTATTTCATACAACTGCTTTCTTTTGCTTCCACTAATATCTACAGAATTACCCTCAGATAAATATTTCATTTCCATGAGGTATCCAACAAATTTATCTTTTTTAGGTTTCCTTTTTCCATATCTTGCAATCCATAATTTTTCTCTAAATGAATCAAGTTCACTATTATCTTTATTATCATTTAATATTCTAAGTCTGTTGTCTGCATTTGTTTCATTATAAAATTCTTCTATCCATGTATTCTGCATATTTCCGTTTTTCTCCATATTTATTATCTACTTATAAAATCATCTACATTATTAATATCAACTTTTTTATATTGGGATACATAATATTTCCCACTATCCAAGTTGTGTTTTTTCAAATCATTTCCTTTAAAAATATCCACAACTAATTTTGCTATTTCCATAGACTGGTCTTCCTTATCGTTGTACACAGTCCCCTGCATTTGACCTTCTTTTACTGCAATTAATGCATCATTAAGTCCATCTATTCCACATATAATAGGCCATTCATCCTCGCCATAACCTGATTTTTTATAAGCTTCCACTGCACCAATCGCCATCTCATCATTATTTGAAATAATCATTTCTATATTGTTGCCATACTGATCTATTAGCTGTGTCGTTCTATTTTCTGCCTGTCCTCTGTTCCAATCAGCAAATTGGTAACTAAGTTTTTCTAAATTAATTCCATTATTAATAATTGTTTTTACTGAACAGTCTGTTCTGCTTATTGCATCCTGATGCCCGGCCTCACCCTCTAGCAAAACATATTGTATTTTTCCATCATTATTTTTATCTACATTTTTATTCGCTTTTATATAATCTGCTGCAATCTGTCCCTGCATTACTCCTGACTGTTCTGCATCACACCCAACATAATATAATTTGTTCCATTGCATCAAATCCTCTTTTACCGGTTCTCTGTTAAAGAAAATAATTGGAATATTATTCTGTCTTGCCAGTTTAATAATTTTACCCGGAGCTGTTCTGTCAACTAAATTAACACACATTATATCGCAACCTGCATCAATCATTTCCTCAACAACTTCATCCTGATCACGCTGACTATCATCTCCATTTTTTTCAGACACTATTATTCTAAAATTATCATTTTCCATTGACTTTAGATTATCTTTAAGTTCCTGTGTCATTGCATTTATGAATGGATCATCCTGCGTGTATGTTACAACACCTACCCTAAGTGTTTCATTAAAATTTTTTTCTTTTTTCTGACATCCTGTAAAATTGTAAATCAATACAAATGCCATTATTAAACTAACAATTCTTTTATTCATAAGAATACAAAAACCTTTCTATTTCATTAGAAAATAAATCATTTTGATAAAGTTCTTTTGAATCAACATCATAGCCTTTCATGGTGTAAAATGAATTATTAATTTTCTTACTTATTTCTTTTACACTATTGTATCCAATCTCATATCCATCAGGAATAATAAGACATTTTACATTGCCATGCTGAAGCAAATTTAATGATTTCGTACTATTTCCAATACCATATATCTGCGCTCCGTTATATATTCCATTATCGCTTTTTTCGCCTAAGTCATCTAAAGAATAATTATCCATAATAACTAAATAATCTACTTTATCCTTGCCATTTACAACATCACAAATATCCTGCTCCGTTTTACCATTATATGTCCAACCTATATCTATGTTAGTCCCTTCTATGGCATCACAAAATCCTTTATATTTGTCAATGGTTTCTTCTTTCGCATACTGGGCAAAAACAATGCCTGCTTTCTTATTTTCTTTTTCGCCTGAATCTGCTATCAGTCTTTTTCCTATCTCATATCCGATATTGTAGTGATTAGGTTTTATTACCGGATAGCCTGATTCACCACCATTCCCACTCACAAAAACATCTTCTGTAATTAACATGAATGGTATTTTGCCGCATACATTTTTTAATTGTGTTCTCGTATCGCTTCCTGGTGCAGGGCAAATAATAAACCCATCTATATTATTTTGCTTCTGCTCATTTATTAATTCGATTTCATCTTCTACTTCCTCAATATCATCTGTGTTACATATTATTAAATGTATTTCATTTGCCTTAGCTGAATCTTTTAGTCCTTTAATAAGTGCCTCCCAATTTTTATCTCCTGAATTTGGTATAATTACTGCCACTTTTTTTTCAGGAGTATTCTGGTCAAATATTTTAGTAATAAAAAATATTGCCATAACACAAAGTAATATTTCTGCAATAAGAAAGGCTATTTTATTTTTTTTCATTTTCAACCTTCCTTTCTACATTTTGTTTTTCTAAATTTGTGAGATTACTTTCATTATATGGAATTGCAGGTATATGAATTGTAACCTTTGTTCCTTCGTCAGCTTCACTTTCTACACTTAATCCATATTCATTGCCAAACATTAGCTTAATTCTTGAATGAACGTTTATGACACCAACTCCTGAACCATGTTTAGGTGTTTTATTATTATCCTTAAGAATATTTTCAACCTCTTCTTCTCTCATTCCCATTCCATTGTCTTCAACGGTTATAAAGATTTCATTATCTATCTTTTTACCTCTGACAATTATTTCACCGTCATCATCTATATCCATATTTCCTACACCATAATATATAGCATTCTCTAACAATGGCTGAATAACAAGTTTCACAATACAATAGTCATTAATTTCATCATCTATTTCAAATCTGATTTTGAATCGTTCTTTATATCTTGCCATCTGTATATTCATATAGCTTCTGCTGTGTTGTATTTCATCAGATATCTTTATGATTGTTCTTCCTTTAGACAAACTTATACGCAATAACTTAGCAAGTTCTGATATCATAAACACAGCTTCTTTATTTTTATTTGCCTCAACCATCCATGTAATTGATTCGAGCGTATTGTATAAGAAATGCGGATTAATCTGACTTTGCAATGCATCCATTTCGCTTTTTCTTAGTTCAGTCTGCTGCCTGATTATTTCCTGCATTAACTCTTCTATCTGTTCATATGATTTTCGCACTGAATATCCTAAATGTCTTATTTCCGATGAACCACCTATATAAATATCATTTTTTCCACCTGCTTCATACGCCTTAACAGATTCATTCAGGTTAAGTATTGGTCTTGATATTTTTCTTGATATAATTCTGTTTACCTCAAGAAGCATCATCACTAAAATAATTACAGTCGTAATTATATAATACCTGAATTGCTTTATACTCACTGTCTGTACCTTGTCCGGAATTACACCTACTACCTTCCATCCTGTGTATGAAATACTGCTTATTATATAATTATTTTTATGTCCATTAAACTCTAATTCATGTATTCCTTCTTCACATTTTGCCATTTTATTATTATTTTCCTTAAAAATACCCCTGTCTATCTCAGTTATTCTAGGATGATAGATAATTTGTCCATCTGAATCGCATAAATAATAATAAATTCCATTTGAATCTTTATTGATTCTATCTAAAGTTTCTTCAATGATTGAATATTTCATATCCACCAGTAGTACTCCACTTACCGGCTTTTCCCCATCATTTACATCCACCGAACGGCTCAGCGACACAACCCGATAATATTTATAAGCACCATCTTCAAACAGATTCTGTATATGAGGAATAGAAAAATGAATATTTTCAATTTCACTTTTAGCCATACTAAACCAACTCTGACTTTTAACATCAACATTATCTTTTTCAGATGCTATAGGCTCTGATGCTATCAGATTTCCGGAATTGTCATATAGTGCCATACTTTGAATCTTATCTGAATTAATTTCATACAATAAACTAAACTGTCTGTTAAACTCCTGACTCGAAACATCATATTGCTGAACTATATTGTAATTTGCAGCATTTGAAATCTGTCTTATATTTAATAAGTCAGAGTCCATTTTATCTACTATACTGTCTATAATTCCCTGTGTACTTGATATTAAAGTTTCTTTATTTGAAATTTTAAATCTATTATAAATAAGCATTCCCATAACAATAGTTGTCACTATTGTTAACGTTGTAAAGACCGCCATGATAATAGATTGAATGTCTAATCTAATAAATTCGCCACGGTGAAACCAGCTTCGAAATCTTTTTATTTTTACATTTTTGCTTTCTTTTTTTTTAACTTTATTCAATCTTCCCATATTCCCTGTATATATTATGATGTTTGGGGCAAAAGCCCCGATTTTGATGACTACGGATTGTTTCATGCTACACGTTGTTTTATATTATTTATTTAATCTCTCATTTCTGTACTTTGATGGAGATACTCCGAATTTCTTCTTAAACACATAGCTAAAATAATTTGCATCTAAATATCCTACCTGCTCAGCTATTTTATAGCTTTTTTCATTTGTATCAAGTATCAATCCGGCTGCGATATCCATTCTGTAATCTGTAAGATATGTAACAAATGATTTACCTACTTCTTTCTTAAATACAGATGAAAAGTAAGAATTTGATACTCCCATTATAGAGCATACTTTATCCAGTGATAAATCAGGTTCCATATACCTGTCTGTTACTATATTTTGTGCATCATTAACCAAACTTCTGGATTTACTGTTTCGAACACTTTTTAATTTTTCACTTACTCCTAATGAACATTTAATAAGCCAGTTTTTCAAAGTGCTTTCGTCCATCTGAGGCACCCTTTCGTAAGGATTATTTATATCTCCTAAAAAGTCATTAAAATCTATAAAATTATTGGCACAAAATCTATAAAATGCCCCTACCATTTCCATAATCACTAAATTATACTGACTTACAGTATTTGCATTTTTATGTAATTTTTCAATTTCTTTACTAACCGCATCTTCTATTGATTTGTCGTCTCCTAAATATATCGCTTTAAACAAATCATGCATTTTAGAATCTTCTGACTGCAAAGTCATATTCTGCTCATTAGGTGCAATTTCTTCAATATTAATTGCCCTGTTTGTTCCATATAAAACTCTGTATGATACTGCTTCTCTTGCTCCTTCATAAGAATTGTTTATGTTTAATATGTTATCACATACTCTTCCTATACCTGCTGTAACAACAGCACCAATAACTCTATTAACCCATTTGCAGAATTTATCACAAATATCCGTAAACTCTACCATTTTTTCTTTAGAGCTTAATTCAACAATTAGTACTGTATTCCCCAAATAAATAAATTCTTTGCAATTAAATTTTTTCGCAATTCTTTCCTTTATTTCTCTTTCTACAGACATTGATAATAGCAAGGGTTCCATATTTTCAGGAACATGATGTGTAGATGTATGGAAAACCACACAACAATAGAACGGGCCCTTTAAATCTATTTTATAGGAATCGACAAATTTTACATATTCTTCTTCATCAACTCTTCCTTCAATCAACGAAACAAACAAATTTGTCTGAAGAATTGGGAGTACATCATTAAAATAATTTTCAAGTTTTTGAACATTTAATTTTTCTTCTCTTTCCAAATCTAGTGAGTTTTTTACTCTCTTTAAACATTCAGTTAATTCGTCAGAATTTATCGGTTTTAACATATATTCTTCAATTTCAAGATGAACTGCCTCTTTTGCATATTCAAATTCGTCAAATCCGGTAAATATAATTATGTGAATATTTCTATAATCATCATTAAGCCTTTTGGACAACTCAAGTCCATCCATATATGGCATTTTAATATCTGTAATAACAACATCCGGTTGAGTTTTTTCGACAAGTTCTAATGCCTTTACTCCATTTGTTGCACTTCCGACAACTTCAAAGCCTAACTCATTCCACGCTATTTTTTGTTCAATAACATCAATAACTTCTGCCTCATCGTCAACCAGGATAACTTTATATTTATCCATAATACTTTCCTTATCTCACTCTAAATTTAATGCAATATTTTTCTCAGGCAATCTTCATACATTTAATAGAAAATCTACCTCTTTTAATTTTATTTTTTCCGTTTATCTTTTGTCAATTTATTATAACAAATAATCTATTCTAATAAAATATTTTATATAAAAGTCAACATTTTTGTTACGACAAAAGCCGTTCCCATTATCCTATAGATAATCAGAACGACTTTTTGAACGTATGATTAAAATATTTATTAACATGTCAGGATTGTGAGAGTTTGTATTATAAGAAACAATCCGTATGACATATTTTTCATTATTTTATTTCTTCTGTACATACTTGAGACAGTCAAGAGTAACTGCTGCAAGAATGATGATACCTTCGAAAATGAACTGAAGGTTTGTATCAATACCAAGGATTGTAAGTGAGTATGTAAGAGATGTAAATATAAGAACACCTGTTACAACACCTGAAATCTTACCAATACCACCTGTAAATGAAACACCACCTACTACGCAGGCTGCGATAGCATCCATGTCCCATCCTTGTCCATAAGCTGCACTACCTGAACCAACCATTCTGTTACATTCAAGCCATGAACCAAATCCATAAAGGATACCTGCAAGAATGAAAGCTCCCATTGTTACTTTGAATACTGAAATACCTGAAACTGCTGCTGCTTCCGGGTTTCCACCTACTGCGAATAAATTCTTTCCAAAAGTTGTCTTATTCCAAATGAACCAAACAACTGCTATTGCAACTATTGCCCATAAAATAATTGTTGGGAATCCTCCAATCTGAGGAATAAATATATTTGGAATTGCTGCATCGATTGCACCAAATGAAACACCCTTTGTTGCGTAAGTTACAAGACCAAATATAATAAGCATGTTGGCCATAGTTGATATGAACGGATGCATTTTGAACTTAGCCATAAAGAATCCGGCTATCATTGCAAAACATGTTGTAAGGATTATACAAACAACTAAAGCTAAAATTGCTCTTGCGCTCGGAGCCATATTTGAAAAATCAAATATATGTCCAAATACGCCACCTGTGTTTATGCCGTTATGCATTATGATTGTTGATGCAACCATACCCATACCAACCATACGACCAACCGAGAGGTCAGTTCCTGTCAAAAGGATTAAGCCTGCAACACCGAGGGCAAGGAACATTCTAGGTGATGCCTGCTGTAAAATGTTAAGTATATTTGTGTATGTAAGGAGTTGAGTATTTTTAACAACCGGAGTAATTGCGCATAACCCAATAAATATCAAAATGATAACAATATACAAACCATTTTTATATAGGAACTGTGACAAGTTGAAAGTATATTTATAATTTTCAATTCGCTGCTCTGTTTTCTGAGCAAATGTATATTTTGATGTACGCAATAAATCAATTAAATGATACTTATGCATAAATGCATCATGTTTTCTATCTTTAATTTCCTGACACTTTGACTCGTGAGTCATTTTTGAATCATACAATTTATTTTTATATACATATTTTTCATCTTTAATTTCATCTGAATCAGACAATTTGCTTAAAGCATTTTCATGTTCTGTCTTCAATTCAGCGCAAGTCTTTTCATACTTGTTTTTTTCATCAATTTTTTCGCTTTCACAACTAGCTACTACTCTATTGTAATATTGGCTGTTGTAATTCTTTGAAAGATAATCTTCAGCCTGGGCAATAAGTTTTGATACCTTATCTTTATTTGAATTTTCAACTGCTTTTGCCTGTTCTAAAGCCTTCTTATCACTTTCAATAATTTTTGCTTTTTCTTCTTTAGTTAAATTTTTATTTTCTTTTACGATAGCAATATGATTCTTTAAACTTCTGACTTTATCAGAACCATCTGCGCGTAATTCGTCAATCTGACTTTGTATTTTACCTACATATTCATCTATCGGCTTAAGAAGTTTTTCTTCTTCCTCAGCTGAAAGAATAACGCCTTTTTCTGCCATATCAAATACTCCTCTCTTCTACAAATATTTAGCACTAAGTCTTAATAATTCTTCCTGATTTGTTTCTTTTGTATTAACTATTCCTGCAAGATGTCCGTTAGACATAACACCAATACGATTTGTAATTCCTAAAATCTCAGGCATTTCAGATGAAACAACTATTATTGTTTTTCCCTGCTTTGCCATGTTAATTATCAGTTCATAAATTTCGTATTTTGCACCAACATCAATACCTCTTGTAGGGTCATCCATCATAAATACATTTGGTGAACGTTCAAGCCATTTACCAAATATGGCTTTCTGCTGATTTCCTCCTGAAAGATTTGAAATCATATCATCAGGTCCCATACATTTAGTATGCATTACCTTTATTTCTTCTGCAGTTGCACGAACCATATCATCCTTTGACAATGCAATGCCTCTCTTGTAATGGTTCATATTTGCAATCGTTGTATTAAATGTAATGTCACCCTTAAGGAAAAGACCATTCGCTTTTCTTTCTTCTGTTATCAAAGCAAATCCATGATCCATGGCATCTTTAGGCGATGAAAAATTCATTATCTTTCCATCATAAATTACATTACCGGCTGCTCTTGTTCTCATACCAAATATAGTTTCAAGGAGTTCTGTTCGACCGGCTCCTACTAATCCATAAAATCCAAATATTTCACCTTTTCTTATGTCAAATGAAATATTTTGAAGTTTCGGTGCATACTTAGTAGACAAGTTTTCAACTGAGAAAATTACTTCTCCCGGTTCATTATCTACAGGTGGGAATCTGTTATCAAGAGAACGACCAACCATTGCTGATATAAGTTCATTCATGTTTGTATCTTTACTGTCCTTTGTCATTACCAGACTTCCATCTCGTAAAACTGAAATTTGATCACATATTTCAAATATTTCATCCATCTTATGTGAAATATATATTAATGAAATTCCCTGACTCTTTAACTGTCTCATCATTTTAAACAGCTTTTCTACTTCAGGTGCTGTTAATGATGATGTTGGTTCGTCAAGTACTATTACTTTTGAGTTATATGATATAGCCTTTGCAATTTCACACATCTGTCTCTGTGATACAGACATTTTCTTCATTGGCTGTGTCATATTAACTGTAATTCCTAATTTTCTAAATAAATCGGAAGCTTCTTTTTTCATTCTACCTTCGTCAACCACGCCTAATGAGTTCTTAGGATATCTGCCTAAAAACAGGTTGTCAACAACGCTTCTTTCGAGACACTGATTAAGTTCCTGATGAACCATAGCAACCCCATTTTCAAGTGCGTCTTTAGGTCCGGAAAAATTAACTTCCCTGCCATCTAATATTATAGTTCCTTCGTCCTTTTGGTAAGTTCCGAAGAGACACTTCATCATTGTCGATTTGCCTGCTCCATTTTCACCCATAAGGCCCATTATTGATCCCGGTTTAACATTTAAATTAATATGTTTCAGAACCTTATTTCGGCCGAATGATTTACTCATGCCATTAATCGACAAGATGTATTCATTCTTATCTTCCACCATATCTACACTTCCTCTTTCTTTTTTAAAGAAGGGAGGCTTTATCTGCCACCCTTCTTATTAAATTATCCAAACTTACAATTCTATTTTGAAAGAATTGATGTATATGAAGCTGCATTATCTGTTTTAACCATGTTAATTGCAAATGCGTCATATTCGCTTGGGTTACCTAAACGGTTAGTAATATTTGATTCTGTCTGTCCGTCACCACCGATGTAATCTACTTTAAGGTTAAGAAGATCATCGTATTTTTCAAGTAATGGCTGATATGTTGAACTAAGGAAGTTATCTGATGCATTGTAAATGTTAAGCCATACTTTCTTTTCTGCGCTCTTGCCTGAATCAAGCTGATTTGAAACTTTGTCATAAATCTTTGTTGAATCTGTAAAGTCTTTATAGTTATCTGCTGTTACAGCAACGTTTAATGCGTAATATGATCTTTCTTCTTCACTGTATCTGTAATCTTCATCCTTTGTGAGACAGTTACCTGCATCATCAGGTGTTCCTATACCTGTATCAATATCTACACCATCAAGTGCGTTACGAAGAACTCTAAGTGTAAGATATGCCTGAACGTCTGCATGCTGTGAAATTGTTCCGCCGTATCCTTCTGCTATAGCTGCTACTGCATCACTATTTGCATCGTATCCAAATGTTGGAACCTTGTTATCTTTAGCCCATGCATTAAACATTGACATTCCCATACCATCGTTATTTGAAACAACTACATCAATCTGCTTTCCGAATGAAGCTGTCCATGTTCCAATTGCATTTCCTGCTGTTGCTGCATCCCATGTTGCTCCTGCTGAGTTCTTCATTTCCTGTGATGCTAATTCTCTGATTGTGTATGTCTTTCCGTTAACCTCTAAAGTTGCATCCTTTACAGCCTTTGATGTTCCATCAACATTTGTTCCTGCTGGTGATGAATCAACGCTTCCCTCTTTTTCAACTGCTGTTCCAAGTGCTGAACGAACACCACATGTACGAGCGATTGAATCGTTATGTCCGATATCTCCGATTGCAAGAACATAACCGATTACTCCATCTCCGTTTCTATCAATTTTATCGATGTTCTTCTTAATGTAATCAAGTACCATCTGTCCCTGAAGTTCTGCACCCTGGTTAGCATCAAATCCTACATAATATGTGTCTTTGTTGAAATTAAGTGCTGTTGTATCAAGTTCACCTGTTGAACTGTTTGATGGCTGACGGTTAAACCAACATAATGGTTTATCCTTATTTGCCACTGAACTAGCTGAACCTGAGCCACCTGAACTTCCGCCAGATGTTCCACAACCTACCATTGATACTCCGAGCACTGCGGCTACTAAAACTGTTAATAATTTTGACTTTCTCATTAAACATTCCTCCTATTTGTTAATATTGTCGTTTTTTTTCCTGTCTCAATGACTAAATTTATTATAAATTTTATAGTCCCTAAAAAAAATAGAATATTTTTAGATAAAATATCAAAATTTTACTGTTTTTTAATGATTTTTATAGATATTTTTACTAAAATCGTTTTTATTGTTGATGTGGATTTTATGTTACTTAGCTTTCGACCAAAACATCTTTATATAATAAAAATAGCATATCAGAAACACATCTCATTTGTTTATATCTCTGATACACTACTTATATTTCGTTATTAAATTAATTTTCCTAATTTCCTTAGTTTGTCTACAACATTAATATAATTTTCATATGCTAAATTATAAATCCACTCCTTATCTTCTTTTCTGTACGGATCCTTTAAGAATCTTTTTATGAATTTAGCAATCTGGCTTCGCATCCAACCCCCTTAACAACTCATCCAAATCATCATCTGTATCGTCTGGTTTTCGACTAATTCTATCATTAATATCTTCCACTGAAAGCTGATAACAATTATAAATCTATAAATTTTCTCACTTCTTCCTTAGGCATCAATGGCATGCTGCAAAGTAATTAGCTTCTTGTTTTTTTCATCCTTGCTCTTACCATTTATAGTTGCATTATCATCAATAAATGTACTTTGGCTTGAAAAATGAAGTACAACATGGCCAATTTCATGTGCTAATGTAAAATTTTCTCTAGATAATCTAACACTTGAATTAGTATAAATTACTGTATCATTATCTCTTTTTAATGCAAATCCAAGATTTTCATCATCCATTGGATATCTTAATAATTTATACCCCATTCTTTTACATTCTTTAAGCAAATCTATTATCCCATATCTACTAACCACGCATTTGTCCCTTAATTCATATGCTGCATTCCTTATTTCACGCTTTCTATTCTCCTGCACAAATAATACCCCCTGTTAATTTTTATTTTGAATTTTGTCATATAAGTGTTTATTGGCATAAAATAAATCCAGCATATCAAACACCTTTTCAGACGCACTCTTTTCAATACTTGTTCTATATTCTATTACCGGTGCTTCATCTAATACCTTAGTTATATCCCCAACTGTAACACTCAAAATTTTCGCAATCTTTGAAAGGATATCTAATGTAATGCTGTTCGTGCCATTTTCAATTCAAGCATACTTTTGTCTACTAATACCCAGTTGTTCAGCAACCTGTTCCTGTGTATATCCTTTTGCACTTCTCAACTTTCTAATTCGGGTTCCCAACAATTCATTCATGACTATTCCTCCCTCACTTATACTAACATTGTAACATCTTTAAGGTCTTTTTCACATTTTTTGATATTTGCATTCGCTACCATATTTTCAATAAATTTACACAAAAAAGAAACGGTCTACAATCCTCTAAGCGTTAACTTACGGACTTTTCCGTTTCTTTTTTATTTATTCTCAGAATTAGAAAACTTTAATTTTCATTCCTACAGAATTATGCTGTATATTTAGTTTCGATAATATATTTTTCTTTTAATTTTGAGCATCCATTTTGTGGTATTATTCCATCATGTTGCATTCTGCCTGCTACAATTCCTGGATGTATCCCTATTTTTTTAGCAAATTCAACTATCTCATTATCTGATGTATATTTTGAAGGTGAAAATTTCTTATAATCTGCCGGTGCAATCAAATAATCAGTTGCAAATTCATCCGCTTCTTTTTCTAATTTATTATTAATGTCAATCATTTCTTCCATAGTACTACTTATAAATACCGTTTTTATTTTCTGTTGAAGTACATGTTTTATTTCATGAAACAATGAAAACCAAAACTTATCCGCATCCAACCCTCTATTATTCATTGCCAGCACTACTCTCTCATCGTTTATCCATTTTACTGCGCCGTTTACACCTGCATTTTTAAGATGTGGCAATAGTACAAAAGCCACACCACAATCTGCAAAAATTTCTTTCATTCTAGGCAAAAACTCTTCTGGTTTCTGAACTGTCATACTTCTAAGTTCCGGCAAATATCTTTTTAATTTCTGTGCATCATACGGACTGGTATTTATATTTTTTGATATATTTATTGCGGTTTGAATCCACGCTCTGGAATTAATAATATTTTTTTCATTATTGCAGGACGTACTCGTTCTAAAATTAACTAAAAAATCCGGTTGCAACATGATTCTTAAATCTGAAACTCTAAAAAATCTACATAAATTAGCTACTTTGTCATTTACATTTCTAGTAATAGGTAAATCAACTACATCAACAAAATATCTATAATCTATCTCTTTTACAATCTTAGTTTGCTCATCATAATCTTTCGCCTGCTGCATTTCAATAAGCTTTCTATCATAAGTATTTTGTAAATTCTGCCATACTTCTACACTTGTTCCCATCATAACTGATAGTTTCTTTGCTAAATCATTTGATATATTAGCCTGACCGTTAATCAATTTGCTTAATGTTTTAGCTGTTGTTCCCATTCTTTTAGCAAATTCAGCCTGACTAACTTCCATATCCTCGATAATGTCAGCAATATAATAGCCTGGGTGAAATGCCACTATATCTTTGTATTTTTTCACATTACTCATAATGGTTAGACACCTCCGTTACTTTTACAATTTTAATTATTTTACATTGAGATAAGATATCGCCTTCCGTGATTTCCTGTCCTTCATTATCACAAGGAATCATAGTAACCCTATATCTGGTATTGCCTAATCTTATACTCCATTCATCTTTTCTATTACCTTTTAAGTAATTTTTATTTCAACTCATGTCTCCACTCGCCGTCTTCAACCACATAGTGAAATTCACTGATATCATCTTGAAGAAAAACTTTCAGCATGTCGTCCATATCGCTTGCCATTTTTTCTTTCTTCATTTGCTCTAAAGGCATCCATTTTACTTCACCTTCATCTGATGATTTTAAGGTTCCGCTGAATTTATTTGTTTTATAAAATACAACTATGTATCTAGAACCGTCTTCTCTCGGCCAATCTTTTGTCCCACAAATTCTTGGATTTTCTATTTTTAATCCTGTTTCTTCATATACTTCGCGTATAACAGAATCTACAAATGATTCTCCTTTTTCAACGTGACCACCGGGGAATGTCAAGCCTCCCCAATTTTCATCTATCTTATCCTGTACAAGTACATTTCCTTTGTCATCATATACCATGCACATATTTGTTAGCGTTACCTGTTCTGTTCTCATTTTGACGCTCCTATTCCTTATGCTTTGTTACATTTATGTTAAAATACGGTTATCATAACTTCATAATTCTTTATTTCTATAATATCATATAAATACATCTTTCCATAATTTGACCATCTTATCAACAGTGATTCATAAAACATATTGTATCTTTCTATTTTTCCTGTAATATTTTCCTGTTTTTATAAATTTCTTCAAGATTATTTTAGTCCAAAATGTCCGTTTCTTCAAAATTATTTCTCTGCATTATGTCCGTTTCTTCAAGATTTATTTTCTATATTTTGCACGTTTCTTCAAGATTTTTATAATTTTTTAAGCAGCCATATCCTTTTGTTACACAATTAAAAATACCTCCTATCCGCTTACTGTATTTGCTAATAAATACAAATAAACATATAGAAGGTATTTTCTAAACACTTTATGAACAAATTTAATTCGGCATAATTACTATGCTAGTATGCATTTAATCGAAATTTATTTTTCCTGAATTTCTTTTCCACTCATACGCTCTATTTCTATTTCAAAAAACTGCACTAATTTTTGTTACTTAATTATATATTTCGTACCTCTTCCTTTACCTTCGTCCGTTACAATTCCCTTTTGAATCAAATCTTTCAATATCTGTATTGTCTTTGATTTGCCAAATGAAACATACGGCGCAATTTCGCTAATCGATTTAAGAACTGTCCTACTTAAAATTTTATATACTGTTCTTTCATCTTCCGTCAAATTCATGTTTTCTTCAAAAACGGAAAGTTTACCTGACAAATATTCTTCTTCCGTTATCCCTGATGGCAATCCACCCGGAGAAATAATCTCTATTCTATCATCAAACATCAATACTCTGATTTGGGACTCCACATCCCATACTCTATGAATTAGTGCATTTGCAATTGCTTCTCTAAAAGCTGCTTCCGGAATTCTTTCTACGTTTTTTCGTTCTGCCCCTTGTATCACTTCATATCTATAGTAATCTCTGAATACATCCAGTGTCTTATCATACACATCTAAAACAGATATATTATCAAACGTTGCTCTTTTTTGAATAATACTGATATTTTGACCGAACTTAACAATATCAATTCCAGGAAAATGTGATTTATATAAATACGGCTTTTGGACTCCGCCTTTTACTGTAAGCTTTATTGTATTATCGCTTTGTATTTCGAGTGTATAGTCCGGTTGAGGCTAAATGCTATCATTAATTTTATTTTCTATATCCAAACAGGATTGCCTTACATTAGGCATCCCCTTAACATTACCGTTATCGTCTATCCCGAAAAAAATCTCGCCTCCATCATAATTTGAAAAAGCACTTACAGTTTTTAAAAATGTATTTGTAATTGTTTCTTTAAATTCTAATTTTTTTGTTTCATGCATACTACTTGTATCCTTTCCATTTTATTTATTATATGTAAAAACGCACGAAAAATTAAACATAAAAAAATACGTTTTATTTTTCGTGCGTTTTTGATTGTTATTCAAAGTCACTGCGTACATAAAATGTAGCTCTTCCGTTTCCTTTTTTTATAAGAACCCCTTCTTCTACTAATTGTTTTAAAGCTAACTCTACTGATTTTTTTCCTATAGAAGGGCATAACTCAACAACGTCACTCTTAGTTATTTTTCCTATTTTATTATATATTGCACGTCTGACAATTTCTTTTGCAGGAATTTTTTCACTTACAAGTTCTACTCTTTCCTCAAAATCTCTGTATGAAGCAAGAATAATCCTTAACATATATTTCACAAAAGACGTTACATCTTCCTTATTTTCATGCCAACCATCTTGACAATTTTCTAATGCTTTATAATATAAATCTTTATTCTTTGCAATCTTATTTTCAATAGAAATATATTTACCTACAACATATCCACTTCTATATAAAAGAAGCGCTGTAAGCAAACGGCTCATTCTTCCATTTCCATCACTAAATGGATGTATACAAAGAAAATCATGTATAAAAATAGGAATAAGCAAGAGCGAATCCAACTCTTCGCTATCAATCATTTTGTTGTAATTCTCACAAATATCGTCTATTTCAGACGGCGTTTCATATGGTGCAAGCGGTGTGAAAAGCACGTACTCTTTTCCTTTTTCATCAGTAGCAGCAATAACATTTTGTGATACCTTAAAATGACCACCAATATTTTTTTCCGTATATTTATATAAATCACGATGTAACTGCAAAATATAATTTGCTCTTATTGGAATGTACTCATAATTCTCATGAATCGTATTCAGGACATCTCTATATCCAAGAATTTCTTCCTCATCACGATTTTTCGGAGTTGTCTTTTCCTCACATAACTGCCTTAATCTTGTACTTGTAGTCCGTATTCCTTCAATTGCATTCGATGCCTCTGTACTCTGTCGCTTTGCTATTTCAATAAGTTTATCTAACTCTTCCGGTTTCTGCTTAAGATATATTTCCTGTCTTCCCTTATATTCATGAATCTGTGCAACAAGTGAAATTATTTCACTATCCCATTTTTTTTCTTTCAACGATGAATAATCAAATTTTCTCATAATCCATCTCCTAATTTGTTATTTATCTTCTAAATTATATTGCATTTTAGGAGATAATTCAATTATTAGGACATAAAATCCTTATATATAGCATTCCTTTTTTTAGAAAGTATATTCTATTTTTAGAATAATACATAATCACATATTCCTATTTAATTGCCTCGCTCCATTCATTTTCCTTGAAACCTGTTAACACTATATTTTCTCCAACTATAAGCGGACGCTTCATAAGCATGCCATTAGTTGCCAATAATTGTAACTGCTCATCTTCACTCATTGTAGGCAACTTATCTTTAAGTTTCATCTCTTTATATAATAATCCGCTGGTATTAAAAAATCTTTTAATTGGCAAACCACTTTTATTAAACCATTCTTTTAATTCATCATATGTTGGATTGTTTTCCACTATATGACGCTCTGTGTATTCCACATTATGTTCGTCCAACCACTTTTTAGCCTTTTTGCAAGTTGAACATTTTGGATAACATATAAATAACATTTTTTCACCATCCTTTATTAATTTCTTTTAAATATTCTATAAATTTCTTAACTGCCGAATTTAATATTTTTCTATCCTTCATTGCCAATGTAATCTAGCTTATTTTGCCGATTTTATTATGAATGTCTGCATAATTTATAAAAATGGCACTATATAAACCGGCATTCCAACAGATACCTATAACAAGTGACTGTATATTTCTAAATCTTCGTTCTTAAATACATTAAATATTACCTTTTTGATTCTGTCATCTTTTTTCAAAAATTGCATTACTGTTTCCGTAGCAATTTCAGCAGCCCTCTGCTGTGGGAATCTAAAGACTCCTGTGGACAAGCAACAAAATGCTATTGATTCCACACCTGTATCAGCAGCAAGTTTTAAACATTCTTTATAACAACTTGCAAGCAAATTTTCATCTTCTTGGGTAACTTTCCATTGTATAATAGGTCCCACTGTGTGAAGAACATATTTTGCCGGAAGGTTGTATCCTGATGTAATCTTTGCTTTTCCAGTTTCCTCTTCATGCCCCTGCTTTGTCATAATCTCATGCATTTTCAAACGAAGTTCTACTCCTGCATAAGTATGAATAAAATTATCAATACAGGCATGCATAGGTGAAAAGCATCCAAGCATCTGTGAGTTGCAAGCATTTACGATTGCGTCACATTTCAAAGTAGTAATATCTCCCTGCCAGATATATAATCTTGAATCGGATTTCACAGGTGTAAGAGTTGCAACATCTGTGATACCACGCTCTATATTTCTTTCAGTAAGATACTCATCCTGTATTTCCAAAAATTCATGACTTATTGGTCTTGGTGGTCTAACATTCATAAGTGAGCGCAACAGATTCTCCTGTCCCTGCTTATCCGCGGGAATACTCTGTCTACCAAACCTTATTTCTTCTTTTAAAAGATACTTAATCAAATATTCTCTTCGCTCATTCTGGTTCATAATACCTGTCCCCTTATATCTGTAATTGCCTTTGCCATATCACCGCCGATACCGATTGCGCGCTTTCCGAAACCTTCCGGTACGACTGCTTCATCCATCTTTCTAAACATTTCTTCCGCATCATATGTCTTTGGATGACATCCTCTCTGGCATTGTATTTTACCATAATCTCCCTATGTTGCAAATATTCTGTTTTCATCAAACCCTGCTTTATAAAACTGATGGTCCACATTGGTAGTCATTACAAAATACTCCTTGCTTTTCACAATATCATAAAGCTCGGTATAAAGCGGCAATTCCGGAGGAGCAAAGCTTTCCATCCTGCTCGAAACCAAACATAAATGGACGGCATTTTGCCTTTCCATCTCTTCCAACTGTTGCTAAATACTGAACCGGGTTTTTCTGTAAAAATTCTACTACTTTCTGCATTTTATAGTACCTCCTTAAATTATATAAATTGTTTTTACAAAGCTTATATAATGTGCAAAATATCATATACAGCCGGACAAATTTGTAATAAAATATATTTATATAAGCCAAACGTGAAACGATGAATTTTATACAGAGGAAAGTCTTTTTTCCTTCAACAATATTTTATTTATGGAAAGGAACGGTGAATATATGAAAAAAACATCTTTAAAATTACTGCTATTTAGCTTTTGTATGAGTTTTATTATGATAATTCCTACAAATGTAAATGCAGAAGAAATCATTCCAGTCAATATATCTGTAAAGTATGGCCAGACAGAAGCCCGAAGAATCTTAGATATGATTAATGAACTGAGAACCAGTCCTACTGATGCATGGGCTTGGGATAAGACTGATACCAAACAAGTTGCATATCCCGGTTTAAAAGAACTTGTCTATGACTATGATTTAGAGCGACTTGCAATGAAACGTGCAGCAGAAATTGCACTATCCTACGAACACACCCGCCCAAATGGTCAAAATCCTTTTACTATTTATACTGAAGAAAATATAACCAGACTGGATGCAGGTGAGAATATTGCAGTAGCAAGTCCTAATGTTTATTCTAAGGCAGAAGCAGTAAATAACGGATGGCGTGAAGATAACGAACCTTATGCCGGTCAGGGGCACCGTAGAAATATGTTAGGTTATAAATTTACCTGCGTTGGAGTTGGTCATGTTACTTACAACGGCTATGACTACTGGGTGGAAGAATTTGCCTCCAGACCTTCCATTAATACAACAGAAACACCGGCAAATGACAGTGAACAAACTGTTACTGTTTCAGTAACTAAAAGTTGGATTACAAATTATAAGACATCTTTTGACCAAGATTCATATGTTCTTAGATTAGGAGAAACATTAACTCCAAATATTACACCTATAATTTCTCTTATAAATCAATTTGGACCAATCGGAACCGTGTTAGATACTCCAACCGTTTCCATTAATGACCCTTCTATTGCCACCTATAGTGATGGAAAGATTATAGGACTTAAAGAAGGTACCACCACGTTAACCACATCACTGTACGGATTGCCATCAACAACTTCGGCAACAATAATCGTACATGACTGTGATAATCATTGGAATCAGGGAGTAATTACAAAAGTTCCAACCTGTATAGTGGAAGGCGAAAAAACTTATACCTGCGCTATTTGTAATAATACAAAAATTGAAAAAATTGGCATAGATGCAACAAATCACCTCCACTCTGAAATTCGAAATCAAAAGGAAGCTTCCTGCAAAGAGGAAGGATATTCCGGTGATAAATATTGCCCTGACTGTGGAACTAAACTTTCATCAGGCAATACTATTGCAAAAACAGAAAATCATAGTTGGAATAACGGAGTAATCACTAAAGAACCTACATGTGCAGAGACAGGCGTAAAAACTTATACTTGTGGAATTTGTAATAAAACAAGAACTGAAAACATTGCAAAAACAACAGAACATCTTCATACTGAAATTCGTAATAAAAAAGCTGCTACCTGTGGTGAAACCGGTTATACAGGAGATACATATTGTACTGATTGCGGAACAAAAATTTCATCCGGTAAGACCATTGCAAAATTAACTACTCATACTTGGGATGAAGGAAAGGTCACAACAGAACCTACCTGTACAGCGAAAGGTGTTCGAACATTTACTTGTAGTATATGTGCCAAAACCAAAACTGCGAGCATTGCAGCAACAGGACATCAGCATACTGAAATCCGCAGGAAAAAAGACGCAACCTGCGGCGAAGATGGTTATACAGGAGATACATATTGTACTGATTGTGGAAAGAGACTGGCATATGGTCAAACCATAAAAAAAACCGGCAACCATACTTGGGATGACGGAAAGACTACAACCGAACCTACCTGTACAATAAACGGCATAACAACTTTTACCTGTAGTGTATGTGGCAAAACAAAAACAAGAAGCATAAAAGCAGCAGGACATAGTTATGGAGAATATGTGGTTGTAAAAGAGCCGACATCCACAGAAAAAGGACTGAAATCTAAAACCTGTAGCGTATGTGGAAAAGTATATTCTGTGACATTGGCAAAAACCGATTCTTCTAATGCAAATATAAGAAATACGACAAATTCAGAACAGAATACACAGACAAATCAGTATACCACTAAAAAGATTAAACTAAACCGCAGAAAACTGACTTTGAAAAGAGGCAAGAGTTTTAAATTAAAGGTTACTTTAACACCGATAAACAGTCGTGACAAAATTACTTACGTAACTTCAAACAAAAAAGTTGTCAAAGTCTACAGAAATGGTAGAATCAAAGCTCTGAAAAAAGGTAAAGCTAATATTACAGTAATTTCAGGTAATAAGAAAGTTATCTGTAGAGTAACGGTCAAATAAAGACTATACAACAAAGGGCACTCAAACAATTAGTCAACTTTTAGTGCTTTAACGCCCTAATTATATATTTAATAAATATAATTTTAAAAGAATGATTAACAAAAAATCCTTTATGAAATATAAGTTTTACAAAAACTGTATCCATAAAGGATTTTTTGCTATTATCATCAAATATATTTACTACGCATAACTCTCTTATCCATCTTTATTCCGACCCAATATTGAATCATCTTATACCTCCCTTGTATGTTCATACTAATCCAAAAGTTATATTTTCTCTATAAAAAATAATTTACATCCCACAATTTTGCTATGTCAAAAGTATTTTACATATTGTAAAATGACGATTTATCGGCAATCTATTGCTACCACAGTAAATACTGCTTTTTTTTGCTTTTGTGTCAATGGTTTTAACATTCCCACTTCAAGCATTCTTTCAACTATATAAGGAATAAATTCTCCCCATGTAAATGCGTTACTGTTATTGTATCTAACTAATTTTTCCAAATGCTCCGGATACTTTGACTTATTTACCTCATAAAGTCTTTCATCCACTTTTTTCCCTTCTTCAAATATAAATTCCGGAATCTGTATATGATTTGCTACGAAATTGTTTATGACAGTTACTAAATTTCCATCTTTTACATTTATTACTGTAACCTGATTTTCTCCATCAACAACATATCCCTTTGCTGATAGATTGGAAAAACTACTTACACTTATTTTTTCTTTATCACAACCATTTGATAAATATGAATACAAGTCTTCCCAATCTTCCTGTGTATTACTTCTCCAGTCTATTTTTCTATCGCTATATATACAATTATACTGCTTACTTTGGAGCACCTGTTTATTATCTCTCCATACCTGATCATACATATAACCACAACCTGCATATTTATCATCTGGCTTCTGCCTAACACAATCATCTGTTACAGTTGCATACGCAATAAAATTCCCTCCGTCCGGTCTTTTTACTGCAAGTTCTTCCCAATTTTCCCAATCGTTTCCGAAAGAACTTAGCGCCATCATTACCAAATTGTATTTCAGATAATTTTTGTCATTATTAGGGCATATCATTCCCCAATTGTCCTCTGCTTTATCAAATTTTTCAAATAGGTCCTTGAAGAATTTTTCACATAAAAATTTTGCAACTTCTTTTTTAATATTTGCCTCTTCTGAAAAATCTTCTCTGCTATCTGTTATGTACATATTTGTCAGGTATTTAGGATTTTTTGAGCTGTCAACCTGATCAATATATCCCCATTCCACAAGTTTTCGTAATTCTCCTTCAATATAGGCAATAGGCACTTCCAACTCCTTTGAAATATCAGTTATTGTCTTTGCCTGATAATAACAACTCCATGCAATATTCTGTTTAAGCCTTGAATCAAACATATCCTTTGTATCACCGTTTTTCCCCGGGCTTCCACCATGTCCCATATTAATAAAATATATAGGATTTACACTTAAATTACTGTTTTTAACCATATCAATTTTCTCCTTTAATCCACTTCTGATGTCAGATAAATGCCATTTTACGGTTCCAACAGAAATATTAAGTTTCTTTGCAATATCCATTACTGACATTTCCTTATAGTATTTCATATATGTAATTACTCTTTGTCTGTTGGATAACATCCCAATTTCTTTTCTCAGTTTTTTGTATGTTTCTCCATTTTCAATATTATCAAAGCCGCTCTCAGTTACCGGATATTCTATTTTTAGAATGTCTATGTGTTTATTTGAAATTTCATTATCAACAAATCTTGCATATACATTGCTCGCTATTCTATATACATATCCTTCTATATTTACAATATTATCTGTCTTAAGAAATGATTTATATATCTCAAGCATAATATTCGAAGCAAGTTCTTCAGCATCCGCAATGTTTCTCATTTTAGACATCGCAAATCCAAATATCTTCTGCTGGTATTCAACTATTAATTTGTCTGCATCTATCTTATTCACTATCTACCTCCGTGATAAACAAATGTGCACTTTTTGTTTTCATCTATATAGTGTATTAAATGTTAAAATAGGTTTGGTATAAATTTTTATTAATTCATCTAATCATATATATACTTTACCCCCTCTTCTTTCAATGTATTTTGATACATCCATTTATCCTTTTGGTTATTTTATCACAGTATTATCACCTTGACACTATTACACAAAACATATCGCAATGAGCATATCTCTGTGCTATAATAAATTGTTCTTAGTCTAAACTAAAACTTTTTAATTGACTAGAAAAAATATATCAAAAGACAAGGTATGGCATTTTATTAATCAAATTATATAGAGGATAAAAGATTGAAAAAAGCGATATCAACATTTTTAGTACTAATTCTAATTGTCACAAGCTTTTGTTTCACAAGTTTTGAAGATATGTACCAATGGGCGATAACTATGCAATGTACTGTGGTGAATGTGGCAAATATTTCTACGGTCCTACAAAGCATGATGATTGGAACATACATATATTTTATATTTGTAATGTGTTAGGTCTACCTGGTTCAGGCTGGGCATGGGCATGGGATACTTACGATACTTTCTATAAAAAAGAAGACCACGAACATACAGATACTATGCAGCGCTCCTATTGTCAAAATAAAGGTAAACAAGTATCTCAGAAATTACTTGAAAGTAAATATACACCATATAGAACTGATGTACCAATGAGTTATCCGCCAACAGGACCTGTTTGGTGGTATATAGATAAATTCTAACAAATAAAATGTCACGATATAATTAAACGGCTAATATGTTTCTAAAATTTTAGATACATATTTATGAACTAAAAAACAAATGGATGTTTCTCTGCAATTACAGGAGACATCCATTTTGTTTTAGTTTGAATTATTTCATTATTATAATTCTATTAATCTCTGTCTTTTGACAAAGACCCAAACGAATCGAAGTTCTTTTTGGGACCATAATTTGTTCATTTTTTAAACTATAACTTCCTGTAATCCGCGGAGTGTGTACATATACAAATCCTCTGTCCTGGAAGAACTGGTGAATCTCATATGCTGCCAGAGAACGAACTCTGAATACAGCCTGGAATGTGTTTGTTCTCGGACGGAGATGAGAAATTGTTCTAAGATACTCAAAGCTGTGACGCTTCTTCTGCAGTGGATAATCCGGTGCGGATGCTCCTTCTATCACAACCTCTTCTGCCTGGATCTCAAATGGCTGCTTAGCCTGTGGTGTTGCTACCAGTGTACCCTTAACAATGATTGCTGCTCCTACATTCAGTTTGGAAACCTCAGCGAAGTTCTCAATCTTGTCGTGATATACAATCTGTAATGTATCAAAATAAGATCCATCATTCAATACGATAAATCCGAATGTCTTAGAATCTCGAATGCTTCGAATCCAGCCCCCAACTGTTACCTCTTTGTCCAGATATGCTTCTCTGTTCTTAAATAACTCACGAATTGTTGTTAGTTCCATACCATTTACTCCTTCAAATAATTCTTCTATCTTTTTCTATTATCAGAATCTTCAAACAGATGCCTCACGGCAGTCTTAACAGCTGTTATAACACTCCAGGAGCGCAGAGTAAATAAGAAACAACAGTTTTGAGTTATATTTTGATATATATCACAAAATAATTATTGTATATTTATGCATAAATCAAGTTCAAAATGCAAAAAAATAGAATAATTTTCCATAATCATAACTAGCACTTCTTTTTTCACTTTTTTATTTGAATTTTTACAAGTAACTTAGATGTCAAAGCCGAAGCTAATAAAAAAGCGGTACATCCTGCTGTAAGTTTTCCAACGATCACAGGGACAATCATCTTTGGATTAACTCCTGCTGTAAAAGCAAGGTGATCTCCAAACGTAAATGATGCCGAAACAGCAAATGCAATATTTATGATTTTTGACTTTTCATTCATATCACCAATCATATTAAACATTGCTATATTGTTTGCCAAAGTTGCTATTAACCCTGCTGAGCCTACTTCATTCATTCCAAATGTTTTTCCTACTTTTGATAAAATACTTCCAAATGTTTTTGTCATCCATTTCACCATTGGAAAAGCACCTATTAAAATAGTTCCGATCTGTCCACAAATTAAAAAAGAATTTTCAAGCGGGATTGTACCATTAGAATCTTCTTCTACCATAACCCGAAACAGAGGAAAATGAATTCCTGTTTGATATTCAAACACTGCAATTGCTATAAAAATTGTAATTAATATCTTCAAACCTGTTCCAAATTTTTGAAATCCTTTCAGCATTTTTTCTGGCCAGACCCAAAGACCAATTACAATCAGCGCTGCCATCAAAATTACTGGAAGCATATTCCTAATGATCGATAAAAGACTCATCTTATAAGACGTAAAATTCATTACAATTCCTCCGACCAAACATCCGATAGGTATTGTTATTATTCCTGCCAAAACACCTGCACCAAGATAAGGATAATCTTTTTCTTTCATCAAGGACATTCCTACTGGCAAAGTAAAAACTAACGTTGCCCCTAACATATTTGCTACTAATAACCCTGAGAAGTTTCCTACCGCATTATTCCCTGCAAGTTCCATTGCCAAAGGATATCCCCCTGTATCACTTGCAAGTAAGGTTCCCGCAAACATAGATGCATCAGCTCCTATCAGCTGATATATAGGTACAACAATTGGTTTTAGCACTATTGCTAAGACTGGTGCCGCCGCAATTACCCCTGCCATTGCCAGCATCATCGGTCCTATTGCATGAAATCCTTCCTCGAATTGTTGTCCATATCCCCGTCGGTTTTCCTGGATTCTATCAACTGCTCCGATAAGCATAAAGATCATCATTATGAAAATAATTATCGAGTTCACAGACAAATTATTTATCCACATCTGTATACTTTCTATAAATTCACTCATATTTGTCTCCTCTGCAACACTTTATAAGGTTTCTTCTTCACATTTTACCATTAAAAAAAGGAGGTTCGGACTAATCCGCTCCTCCCCTTGCTGAAATAATTTCATCAATTATTCTCGACAGCTCTAATGCCGTCTCGACACTATATTTACAATCACTTAATTCTTCTGGTTTTCCGTATCCATACTTACAACCAACAAATGGAATCTGATTATATCTGGCAGCCTCTTTATCATAACTTCGATCACCTACCATAACTGCAAGTTCTGGCTTTTCTCTCAGTAATAGTTCTTCCAGACTATACTTTTTGTTATTTTTTTCTGTAACCCCCTGGATCACATCAAAATAATCATTTACTTCTAATTTTCTTAAAATAACATCTAACTCCCATTTTGATGCATTAGAACAGATTGCCAACTTATATCCTTTTTCTTTTAACTCTTCTAACATTTGATGGATTCCTTCAAATGTTTTTGCTGACTCTTTCATTCCATCAATCCAATATTTCTGAATTAATGTTTTGAATATCTCCACTTGTTCAGATTGATTCTCTCCAAAGAAATATCTTACATCCTGCTCAAATGGAGCCCCGATCCGTTCTATAAATTCTTTATCCGAAAACCCAGTTTTTCCTACTTCTTCCAAGGCTTTTCTATATGCCTTTACTGCATATACTTCTGTCTGATTGATTGTGCCATCTACATCAAAGATAACAATTACTTTAGAAGATTCCAATTGCACATCCTAAAATGCATAAGACAAATATGCCAAGTATAATATAAATTGTCTTAACATTTTTATTAAACAGGGCTACACAAAGGAATGTAGCTCCTAACGGAAGAATTCCCGGGAAAATCTGATCGAAAATTGATTGTAATGTTGTTTCAGTTCCTGCCAATGTAAAACTTAGGGTTGTTTGTAACGAGACCATCGTTCCTATCATTGCACCTATTACTGTCATACCAAGAATGGATGCCCCCATGGAAAGCTTGTCCATCAAATGATTTTCTTCTGAATTCTCAAGGAATTTTGTTCCCATCTTATATCCATACTTTCCACCAAGAATTTTCGTAATAAAATGAATTGCTGTATATAATAGGAAGTAAATCACTGCGCCAAGAATGTTTCCGCTTTTTGCAAGTCCAATTCCAATTCCTGCAGCAATTACTCTAAATGTTCCCCAAAAGAAGGAATCTCCTATTCCAGACATAGGTCCCATCAGACCAACCTTTACATTATTAATAGAAGATGTATCAAAAGTATCTGATTTTGAATTTTCTTCTTCCATTGCCACACCAAGTGTCATAAGGAATGGAGAAACATGTGGAGTTACATTGAATGTTTCTGTATGTCTTTTCAACGCTGCATAAAAATCATCATCATTTGGATATATTTTACGCAATGGCTTTTCAATTGCATACATATATCCATACGCCATCATTTTATCAAAAGACCATGATCCCTGAATCGTAAATGATCTCCAGAAAATACTTCTATAATCCTTAGGAGTCATGATTTCCTTTTTTTCATTTATTTTGTCTAATTCTGTTCTTTTATTTTCTTCCATCAGAAATCATCCTCCTCTTCAAATTGCATATTATTTACTACAAGAAATGCGATACATAATCCTACAACTGCAACACCAATCACATCCATTCCAAGGTACATAACTGCTACAAATCCGAGGAAAAGGTATGGAAGTATTTTGTTGTTAGACATAATTTTAATTAAAAGCGCAAGTCCTACACAAGAAAGTACTCCTGCTGCAACATTAAATCCATTCAGTACCACCTCAGGAATCATATTCAGTACACTATTAATTCCATCAGAACCGAAGAATAATGCGATGAAAACCAAAAGTGCTGAAGGGATTCCAATTGACAGTGGCACTACTGTTAAATGTAACAGGTTTGCTTTTTTCAGATTTCTCTCATCAAGTGCTCTTTCAATCTGTTTTCCTGCCCAACTTCCAGGAATCGCGTAACAGAAGTTTCTCCACAGCTGCAGGAATACAGACAGTGGTAATGCAAGTGCTACAGCTGTTCCTGTTCCTGCTCCTGTCTGAATTGCAATTGCAATACTTAAAATACTAGAAGCATATACTTCCGGTGGAACAGCACTTCCAACCATAATAGATCCCATGAACATTGATTCCAATGTTGCTCCAATAATTACACCTGTTTGAAGATCTCCCATAATCAGACCTATAATTGGACCTGTAAACAACGGTCTAGCCATCATAGATGCTCCAAACAACTGCTCATCCATTGCTGCAAGAAGAGCGACAATAGACACAAGAATTGCCGGTATTAGCATAATATTTCCTCCTTCTTTCTTACTACTATAACGGTTTAGATTAAACTTTCTGCCATGACTTTTTTATCTGTAGGAACAGCTCTACATTCAACTTCTGCACCTGCCGCAACCATCTCATGAATCTGTTCTTTCTCTTTTTCAGATACTGCAAGAGACGGAGTAATCATTGTTCTTTCACTTGTCAGTTTCATATTACCAAGATTAACGTGATCAACATCTTTTACATTTTTCACTAGTTCTAACGCATCTGATGTATTATCAACAATCAGAAACAGCTTATATTTATCCGTCTTTGTTCCATTCAACAATGGAATCGCATCTTTCAGTGTTTTTACAACAAACTTCACGCCCGCCGGAGCAGCCATTTTCAATGAATTTCTACGGAGTTTATCTGCTGCCACTGCATTATTTACTATCAGAATACAATCTGCTTTCAATGAATTTGTCCATGCAAAAGCAACCTGTCCATGTATCAATCTCTCATCTACTCTTAATAATTTAATCATTAGAAATCCTCCTCTATATTGCTCTTTTCTTCAATCATTTTTTTCAGATCTACAATTCCTTCTCTTCCCATCTGAATTGCATTTTCTATCAATTCATCTGTTGAAACATCTGAATCCAAATCCTGTGCCAGACCAATCAGTAAAGGAAGATTCAACCCTGTTATAATATGTATCTTCTCAGATTGAATGTATGAGGAAAACGCATTAGCGACGCTTCCACCCATAATATCTGCAACAATAATCAGTTCATCTTCTTCATCCAATTCATGAATCTTCTTTTCTGCTTCTTTATGCATATCAAACCCTGGTTCAACATATGCACTGATTTCTGAAATATCTTCATTTTCACCCATGATTAATTTGAATGTCTCCATAATCCCTGATGCAAATCTTTCATGAGTTGCTACTAATAATTTCCTCATACTATTCCACTTCCTTATTTCATCTTAATTTTAGTACTCTACTGTTCTGTAATATCTTCTGATTTCCAGACTATGATTTCTTACATGCTCAAAATGTGCGCTAACTCTTTCAAGCTGTGCAGCCATAACGAGTGGTGAAACAAGTCCTCTTACGCTTGGATCAACTCCTTTAAGTTCATAATCCTTTGTATCCCATACCTGAACTACATCTGAATATTTTCTTACAAATTTTTCAACACGATCAAGTAATGGTCTTGTCTCATCTTCACCTTTGAAAAGCATAAAGCTCATATCTTTTTCAGTCATTTCCACTGTTCCATGGAAGAACTCTGCTGCATGGATAGATTTTGTTGCGATCCACTGCATCTCTTCAAGTACGCACATTGCGAAGCAATATGTTTCTCCCCATGTGTTTCCAGCTCCTACACACATATGGAATTTTGTATCTTTATGTTTCTCTGCAAATGCAAGAGCACGCTCGTCATTATCTTCTCTTACTTTCTGAAGTACTTCCGGCATCTGTTTCAGAGCATCAATAAACTTTTCATACTCTGGAAATTCTCCGTTGTTTTTCATGAATCTTGCACCCAGTGCAAAATACTGAATATAAATTTCTTCAACAAGATTATCATTGGATGCTGTTCTGTTTTCAAACACATAATCTGCATACTCAGTAAGTGGGCATTCCTTTTCACCTACAAGAACGATTACTGTTGCACCAACTTCTTTTGCATATTTTGCTGCATTGATTGTCTCTACTGTTGTTCCTGAAAGAGATGCTGTAATTACAACAGAATCTTTTGTGAGTTGTTTTGGTTTGGCTGTAACTAGTTCTGCTGCAATTTCATAATACCACGGAATTGTTGAATTTGTCTTAATGAGATAAGATAATGGGCTTGCCATCGCATAAGTTCCACCAGTTCCCACAAGATAAAGGTTCTTATATCCCTTCTCGCAAATAGCATCTACTGCCTGATTGATTTCTTCAATATTGTTTACTGCCTGAGTTAATACTTCATTGTAAGTTTTGTCTTCATATCCGTACATATTCTGGTTCCTCCATAATCAAAATAATAATTAATAATTTTAACTTTATGCGCATAGCTTAGTGTTGTAACCACTTCGCATTTTTAATATACCACGCTATTTTTGTAATGTCAACCACTTTTATTTTTTATTATACAAATTTTGCTTTTTAGGTTTCTTTTTCTATTTTTGTTTGGTATAATAAGCTCAGAAAACCTTATTTGTTACTTTTTGTGCTACACCGTGTCTAGTAATTCTGTTATTTTAGGAGATATAACTATGGATCTTTCATACCAACAACTTGCAGAAATTATACGAGAAAAAATCAACAGCAATGAATATGTTTTTGGTCTTGCTCTTCCTTCTGAGCGTGAATTAGCAAAATCTTTTGATGTACGCCGTTCCTTAGTTCGCTCAGCAATTGAACAGCTGTGTACTGAAGGCATTTTAAAAAAATATCACGGAAAGGGAACTTACATTATGCTAAAAGATATTGATTTTTCTTCCAAGCATTTTAAAGGTATGAGTGAGTTGCTAAAGAAAGCCGGCTATGACCCTTCCAGTAAAATTTTAAATACAATGACTCGAAAAGCCGGTTACAAATTTTCAAAGATTTTCGATGTATCAGAAGATACGGAGATTTTTCAGGTGCTTCGACTTCGTCTCGGAAATGAACAGCCTATAGCTATTGAAAATACTTATATTTTACATGACAGTATCCCTGATATTGAAAATATTGATTTTCAGATTTACTCTTTGTATGATCTTTTTCGAACCAATAATATAAAGATTTATGATATTAGCCATGCTTTTTCTACAACAAAAGTTCATAACACGGACGCACGTTTTCTTAATTTGGAAAATGATACTTCTGTTATTTACGTTGATATTACATCCTCGCTGATTGATAACCAGGTTGTCGAATATACGGAAGTTCTTGTACGGCCTGAATTCAGCAAATATTATACGGATGGCATTTTCAAAAATGGTATTTATCAAGTAAATGCACAGTTTGTTATATAATTTTTTAGAGAGGATTTACAACAATTATGCCTAAGATTTATCAGCTTCTAACAGATGAAATTGAAGAATTTGTTTTACAATATATAAATGAACATCAATTAAAACCACATGACAAACTTCCAACTGAAAGAGAACTTTCCACATCGTTAAATGTAAACCGAATTACACTTCGTAATGGTTTGCAGAAACTGATCGACAAGGGAATTATCTATAGTCATCGTGGAAAAGGTTATTTTGTTTGTCCCCAAAAAATAAATCGGACATTGTGTTATTTCAGTTTTCCCGAAGCAGATAGTCTGTTAAAAGACCATTCTTATAAAGCCGAAGCTCAAAATTTCTTACCAACAATTATGAGCAATATTATTCATAATTTTTTATGTATAACAAATGATTATAATATTACTATTTCGTCTTCTCTAGAAAGTGTTGATGAAACAATCATCGCTTTTTCTTGTGATGCAATAAAAACTGAATATAATACCATTTACCCTGGTTTGTTTCAGATGAAAGAAATCCCACCAACCTTAGTACAGTCTTTTTTCATACGAATTTATGAAAATGAGGCTCTTGATTCTTTATCTTTAATTACAAAGCAAACCTTAACTGAGCTTTTACAATTATCTGAAGAAGACACTTTACTTCTTGTAACAAACTTTATATCTGAAGATGATGTTCCTATTGCCTGCACAGTTTCTGTATGTGTTGGAACTCGGTTAAACCTGATTGGAAATATTCATTCACCAAATTAAAAAAGAGAGATCACTGTGTGATATGCTCCCATAAGATAAAACTAAGAGATTGTGCCGTTCTTCTGCTCCGAAAATGCTTTTTTCAGATAAACTGCGTTACTTTTTATAAGGAGCTTGTGAACAGTAATACCTGTTATTGTATCTATATATAAACATACCTTTCCACTCTTGAAATCCAATATTTTCTAGTATAAAATATTCTCGTTAAATTCTTGACGAATAGCAATATAACAACGGCAGTTCTCTTACTGTGTTACCATTTAAAGCAAGAGAGCTGCCGAATTACAAAAGAATAAGGAGTTATATCATAGACAATCATTTTAACACTCCCGCAGAAGTCATTGATCTGAGTATCAAGGCCTGCGAGAACAAAACCCGTCTTCCACTTGGAAAAATGATTCTGCTCGGCATCATGGCCGGTGCGTTTATTCCTTTCGGCGGTGCTACAAGCAGCACAGCAGCGCACGCAGTAGAAAATGTTGGCATAGCAAGAGCTCTTGCCGGATGTATCTTGTACTGGTCAAGCATTTTTGTAACACTTTGTTCGATAAATACCTATCTGTAACGAGCTTCCATTGGTGTTAAATAATCATTGTATGAATGAGGACGAACATAATTATACCAATTGATATAATTTATGGTAAGTTCATCCATCATCTCCACACTTGAAAATGAGGTTACATTATAAAAATTGCTTTTAAAAGTGTTATAAAATCTTTCCATTGGAGCATTATCATAAGGGCAACCGGCCTTACTCATGCTCTGGGTTACATTATTATCTTTACAGAAATTCACAAAATCCCATGAGGTAAACTGTACTCCCTGATCTGAGTGCAGAATCACTTTAGGGTAGTTTTCTTTTTTCCAGTCTTGTATCCCAGTTTAGAATGCATGATTACGGCACATAAATTTAATTCTTTATTCATGTATTTGTGCATAGTGGTATTGCTTAATTCATAGCCATAACGTTTGATGAAAATACGCATAGCCCTATAGCCTATAACACGATTATTATTATAGTATACATATTTTATAAGTTCAAAAATGTGTTCCAAACGTTTGTGATATTCACGCTTGGTATCTTTTTTGTAGTTATAATAACAATTAGGGCTAATACCAAACTTCTTACATAACCATCTTAAACCAAATATATTTTTGTTATCGTCAATGAATCGATATACCACTAATCGATTTCCTTTGCAAAGAATGCCGCTGCTTTTTTTAGGAAAAAAATTTCCTTATCTTTTTCGTTAAGAAGCTGATTTAATCTTCGTATTTCCTTTGCGTCATTAGACTCGGATGTTGTATCGGTGGTATAAAGTCATTCTTCCCTGTATTCATTAGCCCACTTGCTAACGGAACTTTTTGCAACATTAGAATCTGCAAGGCTACTTGATAAAGTGGCAGGCAACGACTAAATAAAACTTTCCCTTATTTCCCTTACGATTATCTCATAAGGGCAAAAATAAGGGAAAATACATATCATTTCACTAATGAATGGGCTGGAAAGCCTGTAAAATAGGAAAAGTTAGAAAGATATTTCGGCAAACTGGAAATTATCTATTTCTCCTCTTCGTTAAGACCTAGTTCATTACATATTACTTGCTATCCCTGATACCTTATTCTTTCTACCAGCGTTTCCTTTTTAAGATTACTGCTTAAAACGCAGGAAAGTACAATCTGCAACAGACCGACCAAAAGAATCATAATAAAAATTGGTACGATTGGAACATGATAGATATTCATTCCAAATATTCCATTATGTTTTGCATAGGAAAAAAGTGCATAGCCGAGCGGCAGACCAATGATCAAAGCTACGCATATGGTACCAACCGTAAACATCATTCCCTGTAACTGCAGACATAAATTTAATTGTTTATTTGTCATACCCACAGCCTGT
>ENA-OWPM01000351-OWPM01000351.1-human-gut-metagenome-genome-assembly--contig:-NODE-351-length-59801-cov-5.461755_pt1 | contig 59801 bp, 61 predicted proteins | sample MGYA00248267_ERZ651852 | MGnify/ENA primary metagenome ERZ651852 (study PRJEB26924, sample SAMEA4378228) | human gut metagenome | biome: human gut; feature: human-associated habitat; material: faeces... | reverse complement strand
ATAGCAAAAGGGGTAAATGCAAATTTCATTTACCCTCTTTTGTCTACAAACTGAGCCGTTATAAGTACTTAAGGTATTTATAACGGCTTTTTATATTTTAAAAATAATATAAATATATATGGTGACTGACATGTTAAAAATTAAGTGATTTTAATTTACATATTTTTTTTATATTTAAGTAATATTTTTATGCTTTCATAAATATTAATTAAGTATGAGAACAGGAGAGGAGGCAGTAAGTAAATTTGAATAATGTTGAAGAAGTATTAGCTGTATTGCCAAATAAATTATGTGATAGATTAAAAGATAGAATTTTATATGAAGAAATTTATGAAATAAGAATTAAAATAAATAAACCAATATTAATTTATTCAAAATTTGGAGAAAGTAATACAGGCTATATAGTAACTAAGGAAGAAATGAAAAATTTAGTTCAGAAAATAGTTGGGTTTTCATTATATGCATATGAGGAAGATATACGGCAAGGTTTTATAACAATAAGAGGAGGACATAGAATAGGATTAGCTGGTGAATGTGTTATGGAAAATGGCTATGTAAAAACCATACGCAATATTTCATCAGTAAATATAAGAATATCAAGGCAGATTATAGGAACTTCAGATAAAATAATGAAATTTATAACTTCTAATAATAGAGTCTACAATACAATTATTATTTCTCCACCCAAATGCGGTAAAACAACTATCTTAAGAGATATAGCCAGAAACATATCAGATGGAATAAATAATCTTAGAATAGTTAAAGAAAAATTTGATGGGAAAAAAGTAGTTGTTATAGATGAAAGAAGTGAGATAGCAGCATGTTTTATGGGGATACCTCAAAATGATCTGGGAGTTAGGACTGATGTCTTGGATAATTGTTTAAAGAGGGAAGGGCTTCTTATGGCAATAAGAAGTTTATCACCAGATGTATTAATTTGCGATGAGATTGGAACAACGGGGGATGTTGAGGCGCTTACTGCAGCTTTTAATTCAGGCGTAAATATAATAACTACAATACATGGATTTACAATAGAAGATTTATATAAAAGACGTGTACTCTCGGGCTTATTAAATAATAATGTTATTGAAAGGGTAATTGTTCTTAGTAATAGAGAGGGAGTAGGAACCATCGAAAATATATATTCCTTAAATGGAGGTGAGAAAGAATGTTTAAATTAGCACTTTCAATTGGAATATTTGTTATAACTTCCTATATAGGATTCATGTATGGTGAGACATTTAGAAAAAGGCAAAATCAGCTTAAGGAAATATTGAAGACCTTGGTGCTTTTAAAGAATGATGTATTGCAATGTGCTACACCACTTACAGAGGCATTAGGAAATTTAGATAGAAAAACTGATGAGCCAATATGCAGTTTAATAAATGATACTAAAAATAGACTTGCAGAAGGAGATATTGATAGCATATATGATGCAACTAGTGAATCATATAAAAATGTAAGAAATGAATTTAATTTAGAAGAATATGACTTGAAGCTAATGAGAGATTTTTTACGGTCGCTTGGAAATTCAGGAGTATATGGGCAGGAAGCATTATTTAATATGACAATAGAAGAATTAAAGATACATTTAGAAGATGCAAATGAGGCTGCTAAGAAAAACATAAAATTATATAGGTATATAGGTATGTGTTTAGGGGCTATGATAGTTATATTTTTAATATAAAATAAGAATTTCTATGGAGGGGAGAGTTTAAATGCAGGATTTTAGTATACTTTTTAAAATTGGTGGAGCAGGAATACTACTTGTAGTATTAGATAAAGTACTCACAAGTAGTGGAAAGGGCGAAATAGCAGCGATAACAAATATTGCTGGGATTGTTATTATATTACTTATGATAGTTTCAATAATAGGAGATTTATTTAATACAGTTAAAACTATGTTTGTTATGTAGGTGATTATTATGCTGATAATAAAAGTAATTTGTCTGGCGTTTGTAGCTTTATTTATAACTCTTTTATTAAAACATAGTAAAAGTGAATTAAATCCAATTATATTTCTTACAGCTGGAGCTTTGATTTTAGTTGTTATGATAGAGCCGCTTAAGGAAATTATAAATTTTGTTAGAACTGTTGCAGAAAAGGCTAATATTGATAGTGTGTATATAGGTATCGTACTAAAAATTTTAGGGATAGCATATTTGGCGTCATTTTCCAGTGCGTTATGTAAAGATGCAAATGCTGATTCTTTAGCAGCACAAATTGATTTTTCAGGAAAAATCATGATTTTGCTTTTAGCTGTTCCAATACTTATGGCTGTATTAAATTCAATATTACAAATAATGTAGGTGTTTGCTATGGAGATGATAAAAAGAGTAACAGTATTTTTACTAATTATAATTACAGTTGGTTTATTTCCGCCATTTGGCGGAGGTTATATACGCGAGGTATATGGAGAGGTAACAGAAGATAATAACAAAGATAAGCAGGCAGAAACACAAATAGAAGATATAGGCGGAAAGGCACAAAGTGAAATAGAGTCTTTATATGAATATATAAATAAGATGAAAACAGATGTTGAAATAATGCAGGATTTAGATCCAATTGATTATATTCAAACCTATATAAAAGAAGGACATGGAACTATTTCATTTGAAGTTCTTGCAAAAGCATTTTTAAGTGTTTTGTTTAAAGAAGTAAGAACAGTATTAAAATTATGTTTTTCAATAGTTATTATTGCAGTATTATGTTCGCTTATTAAAAATTTACAAGAGTCATTTGCAAGTGAAAGTATTTCAGAAGTAGCTTTTTATGCATGTTATGCGATTATAATAATGATTTTATCTAAAAGTTTTATAGTGTCAATTTCAGTTGCAAAAGATGTAATTAATAATATTTCAGATTTTATGTCAGCGCTGCTTCCAATATTAGTTACAATGATTGGGCTTACAGGTGGAGCAATGCAGGTAGCAACTTTAGATCCAATTATCATTGTATGTGTAGTATTTATACCAAAGCTTTATGCAGATGTTATAATTCCAATGATTCTTATGCAATTTGTGTTAGAATTTGCAAACAATTTATCTAAAGAACATAAAATAGGGAATCTGTGCAGTTTATTAAAACAATGCATAGTGTGGTTTCAAGGCGCTATAGTAACAATATTCATAGGTATTTTAACCATAAGGGGAATAACATCAAGCACCTTAGATGCTGTTACATTAAAAACTGCAAAATTTGCTGTAGATAATTTTATTCCCATTGTCGGAAAAGCTTTTTCTGATGCAATATCATCAGTTGCTGGATATTCTTTAATTATAAAAAATGCAATAAGTTCAATTGGACTGTTAATAATAATTATAATAATGTTATATCCTATAACAAAATTGGTTTTAATGACGTTTATATATAAGCTTTGTGGAGCTTTAATTGAGCCTATAAGCGATTCAAGAATAACAAAATCTTTAGAAGCAGCTGGAAAATCAATGACGCTTATAACATCATGTGTTCTTACAGTAAGTTTAATGTTTTTTGTTCTTATTGCTATTATGGCATCCTCAGGAAAATATATTATTGGAGGATAGATAAAGTGACGTTCATAGAAAGTTTAAAAGGGTTAGTTACAACACTTACAAGCATGCTTGTATTTATAGGTGCAATAGAAATAATAGCTCCAGATAATAAAATGAAAAAATATATTAAATTTATTTTAGGATTAATATTGATAACTGTTATATTAAATCCAATATTAAATTTTATATCTAATGGAGAAGAAAACATTTTGAGTACGCTTTCTAAATACGAAAGGTCTATTTCAAATGAAGAAGTATATAAAGAGGATATAAATGTGTTTAATAATAAAAAAAATGATAATGAAGCAATAAAAAATACTTTTATAGAAAATTTTAATAAAAACTGTGATAAATTACTTAAAGATAAGTTTAAGAATATGACTTTTAAAAGCGAAGTTGAATGTGATGTCGATTTTAATTCTATGTCATATGATATTAAAAAATTAAAAATAGGAATAAATGATAATAAAGTAAAAAAGATTGAAATTGGAATTGAAAGAGATAATAAAAGAGAGGACAGTGATGAGTATGAAGAGGTAGTAGATTTTATCTCTGATGAACTTGAAATATCAAAAGAGAAGATAGAAATATATGAATTAGAAGGGTAAGGAGGGTGGCATATGGACAAATTTAAGAAAGAACTAAAAAAAATATTAGAACAAAAGGGCTTGAATACATTAATAGTAATATGCCTTATTATGGGCTTTATGTTAGTTGCTTTAAATGTATTATTACCATCTAAGGATAACTCTATTACTAATATGTATTCGGGAAACTATAAAAACAATCAAAATGAAGTAGAGCAAGTTAAAAACACTGAAGAAGATTATGAAGAAAATCAAAAAAATAATTTAAAAAATATACTTAAGAAGATTGAGGGAGTTGGTGATGTAGATGTTATGATAACATTTGAAAGTGGTGAACAAAAGGTACCAGCTTATGATAAAAGCACTCAAATATCTAAGACTGAAGAAAACGATACATCTGGCGGAACGAGAGTAAATAATCAAAATACAGATGGAAGTAAAGTAGTTATGACAACTAAAGATGGGGATAATGAGCCATTTATATTGACAACATATAAGCCTAGAGTAATAGGTGTAATAGCGGTTGCAGAAGGTGCTGAAAATAGTAAAACAAAGTATGAGATTGAGCAAGCTATTTCTAAATTATATGACTTAAGTTTAGATAAGGTTAACGTATATAGTATGAAGAAATAGCATATAATGATAAAGGAAAAAGGATGGGAGGAATTTATTATGACAAAAAAACAATGTGGGATTATCTTTACTTTGCTAACATTAATATTATGTGTAGGGATGTTAGCTGCAAAGCTTAATAAGGGAGGATTGAATGATCCGACAGATTTAAGCCAGGTATTATCATCAGAAAATATTCAAAATGTGGAAAACACTGAGGATACAGAAGCTCTAAATCAAACAAATTATTTTTATGAATCAAGAAGTTTAAGAGAACAGCAAGATTCATCAACAATACAAAGTTTAAAGGCAATAATTTCTGATGAAAACACATCACAAGAAAAGAAAGATGATGCAACTAAAGAATTAACTAAAAAGACTATGGTTAAAGATAATGAAGGCAGAATAGAACTAGGAATTAAAAATAAAGGATATGAAGATGCTTTATGTATGCTTGAAGATAGTAAAGCAACAGTAATAATTAAAAGTTCTAAACCAATAGAACAAAAAGATAGCGTAGATATTCAAGAAATTGTACAAAATGTATCAAATATTAAGGATGTTATAATAGAAGTTCAAAAATAATATGTTTGTAATGTTAATTCATATTTGATATAATAAACACAAGATTAGCATGTTTTGTTATTACAAAACTAAGGAGGCCAAATTGCATGGAAGATTTCAATAAAAATGAGAATATTGGAGTTGTTAAGATTTCTGATGAGGTAGTAAGTGTTATTGCAGGAATAGCAGCCCAAGAAATTGAAGGAGTTATAGATGCTCAAAATGGAGTAGCAGGAAACATAACAAACATATTTAAAGGTAAAAAAGGTACTGCAAAAGCAACTAAAGTAACATTAGTTGAGGATAAAGCAATTATTGATATGAATGTTGCTGTTGAGTATGGGAAAAAGATTATGGATTTAGTTTCTCAAGTTCAAGAAAATGTTAAAAAGACAGTAGAAGCTATGACTGGATTACAGGTGGAATCTGTAAATATTTTTGTTCAAAACATTTACTTACCTAAAAAAGAAGAAAGTGAAACAGTCTAAAATTTATTTTCACCCTCTGAAACTTTCAGAGGGTGTTTCCATGCTTAATGGTTTAAAAGAACATAAAAGTGTGTATAATTATAATGTGCAAACAGTATGATACATATTTAGGAGGATTACATGAATAGAAAATTATCAAGAGAAAAATCAATGGAAATATTATTTAGCATGACTTTAACTAAGGATAATGCGAGTGATGCAATAGAAAATTTCACTGAAAATTATGAAGGTAATATAAAAGATATAGATTTAGATTATCTTAGAAAGATAATATATGGTGTTGAAGGAAAGAAAGAAGACATTGACAAAGCTATAGAAGAAAATTTACATAATTGGAAAATGAATAGAATATCAAAAGTTAATTTAAGTATTTTAAGATTAGCTGCATATGAATTATTATTTGATGAGGAGATACCAACAAATGTGGCTATAAATGAAGCATTAGAAATAACAAGAAAATATTCTGATGAAAAAAGTGTATCATTTGTTAATGGGGTTTTAGATAAAATTAAAAATAAAAACTAAGTTAAAGAAGAGGGAGAGTTAAAGATGGGGCAAATTATAAATGGAAAAGAAGTTGCATTTAAGCTAAAAGAAAGCATAAAGGAATTTGTGAATGAAAGAAGAGAAAAAAATTTAAAAATACCTAAAATTGCTTCAATATTAGTTGGTAACGATGGTGGATCCATTTATTATATGGAAGCACAAGAAAAGGTGGCAACATCTCTAGGTGTAGAATTTTTAAAAATAAAGATAAATGAAGATGCTTCTGATGAAGAAGTAATCAAAGAAATACATAAACTAAACATGGATAATAATATTCAAGGGATTATTCTACAGTTACCTCTTCCGAGTAACTTTGATGAGAAGAAAATAATAAAAGAAATAAGTGTAGAAAAGGATATAGACTGTTTGACTTTTGAAAGTCAGGGAAAACTATACATGGGAGAACCAAATTTTTTACCGTGTACTCCTAATAGTGTAGTTACATTAATAAAGAGCTTAAATGTGGATATAACAGGGAAAAATGTTGTTGTTCTTGGAAGAAGTAATATAGTAGGTAAGCCAGTGGCTCAATTATTACTTAATGAAAATGCAACAGTTACTATATGTCATTCAAAAACTAAAAATTTAAAAGAAGTATGTAAGGCAGCAGATATATTAGTGGTTGCTATAGGTAAACCTAAATTTATAGATGAAAGCTATGTAGATAGTAATGCAATAGTAATAGATGTTGGAACTTCAAGGTTTGAAGGAAAAATAACTGGTGATGTTGATTTTGATAAAGTAATAGATAAGTGTAGTCTTTTAACACCAGTTCCAGGTGGAGTTGGGGCCTTAACTACTACACTTTTAATAAATAATGCATGTGAGGCGTTAAAAAAACATGAATATTAAAACTTTAACTGTAACAGAAGTAAGCAATTATATTAAACGAGTTATAGATAATGATTTTATTTTAGGCAATCTCTCTGTAAAAGGGGAGATTTCTAATTTAAAATTTCATAGTAGCGGTCATATTTATTTCTCTCTTAAAGACGAAAGCAGTAAAATAAATTGTGTTATGTTTAAAAGTAAGGCAATGTATTTAGATGTTGATTTAGAAGAAGGTATGCAAATTGTAGTTAAAGGAAAAGCTTCTATTTACCCTGCTACAGGAAGCATGCAGATCTATTGCGAAGAAATAAATAAGGAAGGTATAGGAGATCTCTTTATTAAATTTGAAAAGCTTAAAAAGAAACTTGAATCAAAAGGATACTTTGAATTTTATAATAAAAAAGAACTTCCTAAATATCCAAGACGTATAGGTGTTGTAACTTCACCTACAGGAGCTGCCATAAGAGATATAATTAATGTTATTAAGAGAAGAAATGGTATGGTGGATATAGTTTTATATCCAGCAAAGGTTCAAGGGATAGGAGCTTATAAAGAAATAATTGAAGGAATACAATATTTTAATGAAAAGAATAATGTTGACTTACTAATAGTAGGCCGTGGTGGCGGCTCAATAGAAGAACTTTGGAATTTCAACGAAGAAGCTTTAGCAGAAGCAGTCTATAATTCTAACCTTCCAATAATTTCAGCTGTGGGACATGAAGTGGATTTTACTATATGTGATTTCGTAAGTGATGTTAGGGCGGCAACACCATCTCAAGGTGCAGAGATTGCTGTGCCACTTGAAAATGATATAAAACAGGAAATCGAGAGAATATCATTATATTTAGATGATACAATTTATAATAAAATTAAAAATTGCAAAAACGAGATTATTTCTATGGAAAGGATTTTAAAAATACATTCTCCTTTATCAAAGATAGAAAATTGCTATTTAGAAGTTGATAAACTTAAAGATAGACTGGATTTTGCATTGAAAACAAAGTTAAATACAGAGAAACAAAGGTTAGAAAGTTTAAATAGTTTATTAATAGCTCATAATCCTGTAAATGTACTTTCTAGAGGATATGCTATAATAGAAGATGATGATACCTTAATAAAAAGTAAAGAACAATTAAAAGAAGAAAAAAAATTAAAGATTACTTTTAAGGATGGAAAGATAGAAGGTAAATTTATGCCATCAGATAAGGAGTTTTAATTATGGCTAAAAAGGAAAGCTATGAAGAAATGATGAATAAACTTCAAGTTATACTTGAAAACTTAGAAAGGGATACATATAATCTTGAAGATGCTATGAAATCATATGAAGAAGGCGTTAAACTTGTAAATAAAATTTACAAGACACTAGATTCATATGAAGGCAAAATTTCTGTAATAAAAGAAGAAAAAGAAATGGAGTTTAAAGATAGTGATAGAGATTAATGCTTTAATAGATGAAATTAATATATATTTAGAAAATTATTTCAAAGAAAAGGGCACCTATAATAAAATTATATATGATGCTTCAAGCTATAGTCTAAATATCGGAGGAAAAAGGATAAGACCTCTTTTACTTATGTTGTCTTATTACATATATAAAGAAGAATATAAGAGTGTAATTGAAATGGCAGCAGCTATAGAAATGATACATACATACTCATTAATACATGATGATCTTCCTTGCATGGATAATGATGATTTAAGACGTGGAAAACCAACAAATCACAAGGTTTTTGGAGAAAATATCGCAGTTCTTGCTGGAGATAGCTTGTTAAATGAAGCTATGATTATTATGATGAAATATTCATTAGAGCATTCTAAGAATGCGTTAAAAGCATCTTATGAAATTGCAAAAGCAGCAGGTGCAGAAGGTATGATTGGTGGGCAGGTTGTTGATGTTATTTCTGAAGGAAAAAAGATTTCTAAAGATGAACTTGAATATATGCATTTAAATAAGACCGGGGCTTTAATAAAATCTTCAATATTAGGAGGTGCAACACTTGCAGATGCGCCTGAAAATGATTTGAAATTATTAAATAAATATGGAGAAAAATTAGGATTAGTTTTTCAAATAAAAGATGATATTTTAGACGTTGTGGGAAACACTAATATACTAGGGAAAAATGTTCATGCTGATGAAGAAAATAATAAAACTAATTTTATTACAGTATATGGACTTGAAAAATGTGAAGAATTATGCAAAGATTTAACAGAGGAGTGTATAAGTATACTTAAAGATTTAAGTGTTGATACAAGTTGCCTCATTAACTTAACAAAAAAATTGTTAGATAGAGAAAAATAATAAAGGAAATGGTATTATGAAGTTATTAGATAAGTTAAGTTTCCCAGAAGATCTGAAAAAACTTAATGATAAAGAATACGTGACTCTAAGTGAGGAAATTAGGGAATTCTTAATAGACAGTGTTTCAAAAACAGGTGGACACTTGGCATCTAATTTAGGCGTTGTAGAACTTACATTAAGTATGTTTAAGGCATTTGATTTTAAAAAGGATAAAGTAATTTTTGATGTTGGGCATCAAAGTTATGTATATAAAATTCTAACAGGTAGAAAAGAAGGATTTAAAAAGTTAAGGCAATATGATGGGATGAGTGGTTTCCCAAAAAGAAATGAAAGTAAGTATGATTTTTTTAATACTGGACATAGTAGCACTTCAATTTCAGCAGCCCTTGGAATTGCACGTGCAAGAGATTTAAATAATGAAGATTACAATGTTATAGCTGTTATTGGAGATGGCGCACTGACTGGTGGTATGGCTCTTGAGGCACTCAATGATGTCGGATTTAATAAAACTAAACTCATAATAATATTAAATGATAATCAAATGTCTATTTCTAAAAATGTAGGAGGGCTTTCAAAATATCTGAATAATATAAGGATGGCACCTAAGTACAATAAATTAAAGACAGACATAAATGCTTCTCTTGAACATAGTGAAATAGGAAAGAATATTGCTGGAAAAATATCTAAAGTTAAAGATAGCATAAAACAGCTAGTTGTACCATCAATGTTGTTTGAAAATATGGGAGTAAAGTATATAGGCCCAATTGATGGTCATGATATAAGTACTATGGCTGATGTTTTATGTAAAGCAAAAGAGGTTGAAGGACCAGTAATAATACATACAATAACCCAAAAAGGAAAAGGGTATGCTTTAGCTGAAGAAAGTCCAATAAAATATCATGGAGTAGGTCCATTTAATCTAGATAGTGGAGAAATGATAGCTTCTCAGAAAAATAGTTATTCGAAAGCATTTGGAACTGCACTTATAAAGTTAAGTGAAGAAAATAAAAAAATCGTAGCTATTACTGCAGCTATGCCAGAAGGAACAGGACTTAGTTGTTATGCAAAAAAATTTAAAAATAGAATATTTGATGTTGGAATAGCAGAAGAACATGCAGTAACTATGGCTGCTGGAATGGCTAGCAATGGTTTAAAACCTATTGTTGCTATTTATTCTACATTTTTGCAAAGAGCATATGATCAAATAATACATGATGTATGTCTTCAAAATCTACCGGTAGTTTTTGCAATAGACAGAGCAGGAATAGTTGGAGAAGATGGTGAAACTCATCAGGGAATAATGGATGTTTCATTTCTTTCTACAATACCTAATATGACAATAATTCAACCAAAGTGTTTAGGCGAAGTCCATATGTTATTAAAATACGCATTAAGTTTGAATAAACCTGTTGCTATAAGATATCCAAGAGGTGGAGATCTTATAAATACTTTAGAACCACTAAAAGATATTAAAGAAGGTAGGTGGGAGTTAATTTCTAAGGGAAATAAGGTTTGTGTTATTGCAGGTGGAAGAATGCTTCAACATGCTAAAAAAGCTTCAGATATGCTATATGAAAAAGGTGTAAATGTAGATCTAATAAATGCTACATTTATTAAACCCATAGATGAAGAAATGCTAGATAGAATTGCTCAAAAGGAATATAATATATTAATAATAGAAGACAACATGCTTCAAGGTGGATTAGGTAGTGCAATAACTGATTATTTAAGCAAGACTAATTTTAATAAAAAGGTAAAATGTCTTGGATATGAAGATTTTGTACATCAGGGTAATTTAGATATATTATACAAAATGCATAAATTAGATTTTGAGAATATAAGCAAAGAGATTTTAGCACTTTATGATTAAAGGAGATAAATATGGCTGGAAAAAAAGAAAGACTTGATGTACTTTTAGTAGAAAAAAATATAATTTCTTCCAGGGAAAAAGCAAAAGCTTGTATAATGGAAGGAAAAGTATATGTAGATGGACAAAAAGTAGATAAAGCAGGTGAAAAGGTAAATAGTGATGCTAACATAGAATATAGAGGAGATACTTTAAAATATGTTAGCAGGGGTGGCCTTAAACTTGAAAAAGCAATGAATGAATATGATATATCTTTAGAGAATAAAGTCTGTATGGATATAGGAGCATCAACAGGTGGTTTTACGGATTGTATGCTTCAAAATGGTGCATGTAAGGTTTTTTCAGTTGATGTAGGATATGGACAGTTCGCATGGAAACTTAGAACTGATGAGAGAGTTGTTTGCATGGAAAGAACTAATATAAGATATGTTACTCCTGATGATATTGGGGAACTTTTAGATTTTGCATCTATTGATGTATCATTTATATCACTTAAAAAAATAATGCCTGCAACATTGAATTTATTAAAGGAAAGCGGAGAAGTTGTGGCACTTATAAAACCACAATTTGAAGCAGGGCGTGAAAAGGTCGGGAAAAAAGGTGTTGTACGTGAAAAAGAAACACATAAAGAAGTTGTATATGGAATAGTTGATTATTTACTAGAACAAGATTTAAATGTTTTAGGTGTAAATTATTCACCAATTAAAGGACCGGAAGGAAATAGAGAATACCTTGTTTATTTTACAAAAGATAAAGCGAAGATAAGTGAGTTTAAAAGAGAAGATGTAGAAAGTGTGGTAGAAGCATCACATATAGAAATCTAATTTCTGTGGAGGGGCTATGAAAAATATAGGAATTGCAATAAATCCTTCAAAAGATAAGGATAGTACAATACTCAATATGGTAGTTGATAAGCTTAGAGAGAAGTTTAATTTAGATAACATACATATTTTTAATTGTTTTGATATAGATAAGCAGGAAATAAGCAACATTGATTTACTTGTAGTTCTTGGAGGCGATGGAACACTCCTTGGAATTGCAAGAAATTTAAAAGAAGATTTTAAAGGTGCAATTCTTGGAATAAATATTGGAAATTTGGGGTTTTTATCAAGTGTGGATATATCAGATATAGATAAAGCACTTACAAAACTTGAAGAAGGAAGCTATAGGATAGTAGACAGGATGCTTTTAAGTGCACATATAATGTGTGATTCCAAAGTAGAAAAATTTAAAGCTTTAAATGATATAGTTTTAGCAAGAGGAACATTATCAAGAATGGTTAAATTTAAGATATATGTTGATGGTAATTTGTATTCAACATTTAAAGGTGATGGACTTATAATTGCAACGCCTACAGGCTCTACAGCATACTCATTTTCTGCAGGAGGTCCTTTTATTTATCCAGATTTAGAACTAATAACCATAACTCCTATATGTCCTCATACAAAAAGTATGCAGACAATTGTATTAAAAGGTGATAGTATAATTGAAATATATGCAGAAAATGGAGAAGAAAAAATATTTTTAACAGTAGATGGTCAAAAAGCTATTGAGGTGAATCAAAAAAATTCGGTTAAAATAAGTAAATATGAAAAGAAAGTTAAATTACTTTTATTTGACGACTATGATTACTTTAAAGTTTTGAGAAGCAAGATTTTAAATAACTCTAAAGAATGTGATGGTGATGAAATTTGAAATCAAAAAGACATGCGAAAATATTAGAAATAATAGGAACTAGAGAAATTGAAACTCAAGAAGAATTAGCAGAGGCACTAAAAGAAGAAGGATTTGATATAACACAAGCAACAGTTTCTAGAGATATTAAAAATTTAAAACTTATAAAAATGCAATCAGCTAGTGGAAAATCTAAGTATGTTGTTTCTTCAGGAGAGCAAAAAAATATTATAGATAGATTAAGTAATATTTTATCAAACACTGTTCTTTCTGTAGAGAATATAGATAAAATGATTATTGTAAAAACAATAACAGGATCAGGTCCAATAACAGCAGAAGCAATAGATCAGCTTGAAAATGCGGATATTGCTGGAACTGTTGCAGGAGATAATACTATTTTTATCATGGTAAGAACTCTTGAAGGTGCTGAGCAATTAGCATCTAGAATAAGAAGTAGAATATCATTGTAAATCTAAAGGTGGGGTTAAATGCTAATTCAGTTAAACATTAAAAATTTTGCATTGATAGAAGAAATGACAATTGATTTTAGCGAAGGTTTTAATATTCTTTCAGGTGAAACTGGCGCAGGTAAGTCTATTATGATAGATGCTATAGATTTTGTTCTTGGAGGAAAATTTTCTAAGAGTCTAATTAGAACTGGCAAAGAAAGAACCTATGTTGAAGCTTTGTTTACGATAGAAAATGATAGTATAAAAAAGATATTAGAAGAACTGGATATAGAATATGATGATATTGTTATTGTAAGTCGCGAAAGTCATCAAAATGGTAAAAATCTTATAAAAATAAATGGAAAAAGCTTTATTACATCACAACTTAGAAAGCTTGGATGTAAACTATTAGATATACATGGACAACATCAAAATGCAGATTTGCTTCAAAGAGCAACACATATAGTTCAATTAGATGATTTTATTGGTGAATCAATATATGATATAATTAAAAAATTTACATTTGAAAAAGAAAAGCTCTTAGAAGTTCAAGATAAAATAAAAAGAATTGAAGGTAATGAAGACAGGGAAAAATTATTAGACTATTTAAAATTTCAAATTGAAGATATAGAAAAAGCAAAATTAAAAGAAAATGAAGAGGAAAATTTAAAAGAAGAATATAATATATTAGCAAACGCAGAAAAGATAAATAATGCTTTGCTTTCGGCTCATAATTTGCTTAATAATAATGAAGAATTTACAGTTATAAATTCTCTTTCAAAAGTTTTACATGAACTTTCAAGTATAGAAAATCATTTTGAGAAAATTAAAAGTAATAAGGAATCAATTGAAGGTGCGTTTTATACACTAGAAGAATGTTCTCGTGAGATACGTGATATGGCTGAAGAGATTGTATTTGATAATGATGAGTTAGAAAAAGTTAATAGCAGAATATATGAAATTAATCAATATAAGAAAAAATATGCGCCGAGTATTCCAGAGATTCTTGAATATCATGAAAAGATAAAAAGGGAATATGATGAAATAATTAATTCAGAGAAGATAATAAAAGAATTAAAGGAAAAAGAACTTATAATAATAAATAAGATGAAGGAGATTTCATTAAAACTTCATGAAATAAGAAGTAAAAAGGCTAAAGAATTGCAAGAAAATATATTAAGTGAATTGAAATTTGTAGGCTTGGAAAAATCTAGGATGGAAATAAGGGTTGAAATAAAAGATAATTTTAATGAACGCGGTTTTGATGAAGTTACATTTTTTATCTCAACAAACCCTGGAGAACCGCTTATGCCACTTGAAAAAGTCCTTTCAGGTGGAGAACTTTCAAGGATAATGCTGGCTCTTAAATGTGTTTTTGCGGAAAAGGATAAAATTCCAACATTAATTTTCGATGAAATTGATACTGGAATAAGTGGAGCAGTTGCACAAAGAGTTGGTGAAAAAATGTATCAATTATCTAATACACATCAAATAATATGTATAACTCATCTTCCACAAATTGCTGTATTATCAGATTATCATTACTTTGTAATGAAAAAAGTAAATAATAATAAAACATTTACTGAAATTAAAGTGCTATTAAAGGAAGAAAAAGAAATAGAAATAAGTAAGATGCTTTCAGGAGATGAGGTCACAGAAGCTACATTGAATAATGTAAGAGAAATGATTAAGCTTAGTGATTTAAAAAAAATTGAAATAAAAAATAAATAAATAAATTAATACATATAGTGATGTATTTTGGTAAAAATAAAACCATATGACGATGTGGTTTTATTTTTTTGGCTAAAAATTCATAAACATTATTATTAAATTTTAGTATGACGTAAATTTTTTGTATCTAATAACATACTTCTTATAGGATAAGAGACATGTCTAGTGGGAAAATTAAAATCAAGAAGCAAAGGAGGAGAGAAAAAATGAAGAAAAATTTAAATAGAATAATAGGTTTTATAATAACTCTAATCCTAATTCTAATTTTAGTCCCCACTGTAACAGTTATAAATCTACCAGACAAAATATATACTAATAATATTTCTGTATCTTCACTTGCACCACTTGGAAATACAATAGCTAAAGATGAAAATGGTGATAATAAATATGAAATAAAGTTACTAGGAATGATTCCTTTAAAATCAATTGAGGTTCAAAAGGTAGATAATCTTAAAGTTAGCCTTGGAGGTATTCCAATTGGTGTAAGAGTCAGTAGCGATGGTGTTATAGTTGTTGGATATAGTGAGATAGAAATAAATAATAATAAAGAAGAAAGTCCAGGAAAATTAGGAGGCTTAGAAATTGGGGATATAATTCTAAAGATAAATGACATAGAAGTATATAATGCTACAGATTTATTAAAAATAATTAAAGAATCTGATAATGGATTATTAAAGATGGATATTTTAAGACACAATCAAAATTTAACTAAAACAATACAATGTAAAAAAGAAGATGATGAAGATTATAAAATAGGTTTATGGGTGCGTGATTCAACAGCTGGTGTAGGAACAATGACATTTTATGATCCTTTAAGTAGTAAATTTGGAGCATTAGGCCATCCTATTACAGATTGCGATACTAATGAACCATTTTTAATAAAGAAAGGTGATATATTAGATTCGTCTATAATAAGCGTAAGAAAAGGAGAAAAAGGTTCTCCAGGAGAGTTACGAGGAGTATTTGTAAATGAAGATAATCCTTGTGGAAATATAGAAAAAAACACTCAAAGTGGGATATATGGGAAGATAGAAAATAATAATACATTAAATCAAAAGTGTACATTGATACCTGTGGGATTTAAAAATGAAATAACTATAGGAAAAGCTAAAATTGTTACAACAATAGATGAAAATGGACCTCAAGAATATGATATTGAGATAGAAAAATTAATGGACCAAAATGCGCCTGACTCAAAAAGTATGGTAATAAAAATTACAGATGAAAAATTACTAGGAAAAACAGGTGGAATAGTTCAAGGAATGAGTGGCAGTCCAATAATTCAAAATGGAAAATTGATTGGAGCAGTAACACATGTATTGGTTAATAAACCTGATACTGGATATGGGATATATATAGAATGGATGTTACAAGATGCAGGTATAATAAAATAATATAAATAATAAAAACTATATCATATTATGAGAATGATATAGTTTTTATTATTAAGTTATGTTTTTCTACAGAAAAATATTATATAATATAAAAATGAGGATATTTATACATAAATAAGAATATATTGATTAATATAATAAAAAAATCTAAATTATATGAGAAAATTTAAAATAAGTATTTACTTCTTGCGAAAAAAAGTGTATAATTTACAAATAGTGGAAGATAGCGAGAATATAATAGAAAAAACATTTCCGATTAAAAAAATTAAATATATTTTTTAAACAATAAAATATATACGGATACATACCCTCATAAAAAGAATTCACTAACAATGTGTAGAAATGATTTATAAAATAAGATTATTTCAATATGATTTGAGGGAAATATACATTATTCATAAAGGAGAGCGAAAAATGGAAAATTCAAAAATATCAGTATTAATAGCCGATGACAACAAAGAATTTTGTAGTATTTTAAATGACTACTTATTAAATCAAAAGGATATTGTAGTTATTGGAATAGCAAAGGATGGTAGAGAAGCATTAGAATTAATTGAAGAAAAAAAGCCAGATTTAGTTATTCTAGATATTATAATGCCTCATTTAGATGGATTAGGTGTTTTAGAAAGAATAAATACTATGAGACTTGAAAAAGTCCCAAGAATAATAATCTTATCTGCTGTAGGTCAAGATAAAATTACACAACAAGCAATAACTTTAGGCGCAGATTATTATACAGTAAAGCCATTTGACATGGAAGTGTTCACTAAGAGAATAAGAGAAATGTTTAATAATTCTCCAGAATCAGAAAATAATACAAGAATGAATACACAACAATATACATCATCTTCATCAATTTTATCAAATGAGACAAAATCAACAACACCAATTGATTTAGAAACAGAAATTACAAACATAATCCATGAAATCGGTGTACCAGCTCATATTAAAGGATACATGTATTTAAGAGAAGCTATTACAATGGTGGTAAACGATATGGAGCTATTAAGTGCTGTAACAAAAGAACTTTATCCTTCAATAGCTAAAAAGTACAACACAACAGCTTCAAGAGTTGAAAGAGCAATAAGACATGCTATAGAAGTAGCTTGGGGCAGAGGTCAAGTTGATGCTATAAATAAATTATTTGGTTATACTATTCATACTGAAAAAGGTAAACCAACAAATAGTGAATTTATAGCAATCATTGCTGATAAATTAAGATTAAAAAATAAAGTATCATAATAATATCAATTTATTGTTTAAGTGATTTTAGAAATGATAAAAATAAGAAATCAATAAAAGATTTTTTTAAAGAACAAATTTCATACTAGTAAATATAGTTAAAAAGCATCTTTAATATATGAATTTATTTAAATATATTAAGGATGCTTTTTATTGACTATAATTTTAAAAAAATTAGAATTATTTGGATACTATATTTCAAGACAGGTAATTTTAGAAAGATAAAATATGTATTATAATAAAAATTTATTTATTTTCTTATAATGAAAATTAGTGATATAATGAAAATACGAAGAAAATAATATAAAAATCAAAAAATAAGTTATAATATCAATAAAAAATGGGTTTAGTAGGGAAGATAGTCGATATATGAAAAAAACAAAAGAATCAATCAAAGAGAAGAAATCTATTAATAAACATTTTATAATAATTTTTTTATTACATACTATTATTTTGGGATTATTATATGAAATTAGTGTTGTTGCTGCAAATAATTTAAATTTATCAAATAGTATTATTTTAAGAGATATAAATGGAATAATCTATGTGGTAGGAGCTATATCTATTTTTTGTTCTGTATTGTACTATTATATACATAAAGATGAATATTTCTATATATTTTCATTAAATTACATTTCAATATATGTTGAATTCTTAATGACAAATCATTTAAGTTTTATTGAAAATATAAATTTTTTTGCTGGAGTTAATTTAAATTTTGCTTCAATTGGATTTGGATCAATTATAAGAACAATTTTAATGTATCTTATGGTATACGATAAGAATAAGATAAATAGATACTTATATAAACATACATTACTTGGAATATTGTTCATAATAATTATAACTATAGGTGGTGTAAAGCTAGATTTATTTATTTTTAAGGAACATATTCAGATAGTAAGGGGAGAAAGCATACATATTATAAAAAATTTAATAAATCTTTTAACATATTTATTGCTAGTTGAGATGTGCCGCAAATATTTTAGAAAAAAGAATTTCAATTATTTTGTAACGTTTATAAGTATAGATATTATGTTTTTAAGTAGAATTCTTTTAAATGCAGATTTATATAAAAATCTTGATAGAATGTATATTTTAAATAGGGTTGTATTATCATTAGGTTTCTTAGGAATAATATTAACTTTATTTTTTGAAATAATAATTCAATTTAAAGAAAATGAGGAATTAAATTCAGAAGTTGTGATTCAAAAGAATGCAGTAGACAAGCTCAAAGCAGAAGAAGAAATGAGAACACAGTTTTTTGCCAATATATCACATGAACTAAAAACTCCTTTAAATATAATAATGTGCACAACTAAATTATTAAAAGCATGCAGTTCCGATAAGGATGAATTTTTGAAATATTATAATAAATATGAAAATACAATAACACAAAATTCTTCGAGAATGCTAAGACTTATTGATAATATAATAGATATAACCAAATTCGATGTGGGATGTTTTAAAATGAATTTTAAAAATTGTGAAATTGTGAGTTTAATTGAAGATATAACTTTATCAATAGCACAATATGAAAAGACAAATGGTAGAAATATAATTTTTGATACAAATTGTGAAGTAATTGAAATATGTTGCGATGCAGATAGTATAGAAAGAGTAATTTTAAATCTGCTTTCTAATGCTGTAAAATTTACAAAAGAAAATGGAAATATACTTGTAAAACTTGAAAAGCAAACAGATTATATAATTATAACTGTAAAAGATGATGGAATAGGAATTCCAAAAGAATTTAGAAAAAGTGTATTTGAAAGATTTGTTCAAGTAGATAAGTCATTTAGGAGAAATGTAGAAGGAAGTGGAATAGGTTTATCTTTGGTCAAATCTATAGTGGATTTACACGATGGTGAGATTTATCTAAAAGATAGCGATGAAATTGGAGCAGAATTTGTGATAAAATTACCTAATATTTTATTAGAAGATGAAGAAAGCCAAAATAGTTCTTATCAAATTGAAGACAGAAGTGCAGAAATTAAAAATAAAATATTAAAGGAGTTTTCTGACATATAAATAAGGATAAAAGAAAATATTATTATGATAAACATATTGTATGTTTTTAATATGTTTATTCTATAAAAGCTTTATTGATTATGGTAACCAATAAAGCTTTTTATATAAATTTTAATATGAAAATAGTCATATGATTAATATACGAGCAATTCATAATTTATATCATATATGTATAGGTGTTTATAATAAAGATATTAATATTACATAGTTATATATTAGGATATGAATAAAGTATAAATATTAAACATAGTATAGATTAGAGTAACTTGACGGAGGAATAAGAGATGAATTATGTAGTGGATAAAGTAAACACAATTTTTAGAGATAAGAAAGCCTATTTCTTCATTGTATTAATGATGTTTTGCCTAGGAATATCTTTTGGTCTTTATACAGTTAAATATATGGGAGAATCTGATAAAAACGATTTGATGAGTTACCTTAATAGTTTTACGACATCTATACAAGGACAACCAATTAACTATACACAATTATTATTCGAGGTGATAAAAAAAAGTTTAATATTGTTTATACCAATAATTTTTTTAGGAATGACTTTCTTTGGATTCCCATTTATATTAATTTTGGACTTAATTAAGGGATTTACATTAGGATATACTTTTTCATTTATTTCATCAGCTTTTAATGGAAAAGGATTGTTATTTGGAATTATATCAATTTTACCTCAAAATATTATATATATTCCATGTTTTATAGCTTTAAGTGTTATTTGTTTGAATATGTCAGCTGAAAAATTTAAAGAAAAAGTGTTTAAAAGTTCCAAGGCGAAAGACGTTTTTTTACGCGATACATTAAGTCGATTAATTATAATTATGATATTATTTCTTTTGGGAATTCTAATAGAAACTTATGTATCACCAAGTATTATTAAATTTGTGGCTAATAAATTTTTGATTTAAATCGTATAAACTTAAGATAGTAAAATAAAAAGGAAAAAAGGCAATTTTGTCGAATACTAATATAATTAATGGTATAGGAGAGAGTCATGTTAGATAATATAAATAATTATAGAAATTATTTGCTCGAAAGTGGTAAAAGTGAAAACACGATATACGCATATGTAACAGATGTAAGCTTATATCTTAAGTTTTTAAATAGAAAAAAAATAGATTTGTATAAAAGTGATAACTTAACAATTATGTCATATATACAGAATCTTTTAAATCAAGGAAAATCAGAACGATCAATAAATAGAATAGTTATTAGCCTTAGAAATTTTTACAACTATCTTAAAAGGGAAGGTTTAATTAAAGAAGTTCCTAAAATTGAGTATAAAAGCTCAAAGAATATAAGAAAGTTACCACAAATTTTAACCATTGAAGAAGTAGACAGGATAATACGAATAGTGGAAAAGGATTCTCCAAAAGGATTAAGAGATAATGCACTTTTAGAGCTTATGTATGCAACTGGCATGAAAGTGTCAGAACTTATTTCTATAAATGTAGAGGATGTAAACTTAGATTTAACTTTTGTTAAATGTAGGGATAATAAAAACTATGAAAGATTGATTCCAATAGGACGTAGTGCATGTAAAGCTCTTACAGAATATTTAGGAATTAGATATAAGATAGCTGATTGTGGCGTACCAAATCTATTTGTGAATTTAAATGGTCAAAAATTGACTAGACAAGGAATATGGAGAATTGTAAAAGAATATTCAAGAAGAGCGGGTATAGATAAAGATGTTAATTTGAATACATTTAGGCACTCATTTGCAGTTCATTTACTTCAAAATGGTGCGAATGTTAGAGCAGTTCAGAAACTACTAGGAAATCAAGTCTTAACATATATGGATACTTATTATGAGATCATAAATAATGATAAAATTAACTATATCTATATGCATACACACCCTAGAGCTTGATTTTATTGGGATTAATAAAAATAGATATTAGAGGTGCACATTTGCCACCTGTTTTCCACCCAGTATTTTATATGGGTGGATTTTTTATTCTTTAGGAAATTATATTCATGGACAATCTGTTTCGAAAAATACTGTAATAAATTAATGTCATTGAACCTAAAGAATAAAAAATAAAATATATGCGCCTAGCCTTTTCACAGGCTCGCTCAGAAAATCCAAAATGCGCTGAAAGAAATCGATGGATAAAGGATTTTCTTGAATTTAAGTTAGTGTATTCTATTGGATTTATATTTTCTATTGGATTATATAATAGTCGCTTTGCGATTTTTTTATTGTAATGAATTATTATTTTCGCAGATTATATTATAAATAATATGGTTATTATTAGAATAATAAGAATAAAATAATTGTCTTTCCTATAAAATCTTTAAGTAAAGTTATATCTTAGTGTGATATTATTTCTTGTTATGGTAACACTAATTTTGAAAGGAGGAGATATAATGTTTAAAAATTTTAAAAGAATGGTCTCTTTTATACTATTATTTATATGTACTTTATTGCTTGTTTCTTCTAAGCTAGTTAGCGCTACAACATTAGAAGATTCAGTTAAAAGTGAAGGGACTAATATTGAAGCAAGATCAGCTTTACTTATGGAGCCAATAAGCGGAAAAATAGTATATGAAAAAAATATAGATGAACAATATGCTCCAGCATCCGTAACTAAAATTATGACAATGCTATTAACTATGGAAAGTGTAGACAATGGAAAAATAAGCTTAGATGATAAAGTAACATGTAGCGAAAATGCAAAAAAAATGGGTGGAAGTACAATGCTTCTTGATACAGGTGAAATAAGAACTGTTGAGGAACTTATAAAAGGTGTTGCTATTGCTTCAGGAAATGATGCAGCAGTTGCTTTAGCTGAATATCTTGGTGGAACAGAAGAAGATTTTGTTGTCATGATGAATAATCGTGCAAAAGAGCTTGGTATGTCTAAGACAACATTTAAAAACTGTAATGGTCTACCAGCAGATGGTCATGTATCAACTGCAAGAGATATAGCATTAATGTCAAGAGAATTATTAAAGCATCCTAAAATATTAAAATATACTGGTACATATATGGAGACAATAGCAGAAGGTAGAAAATCACCTATAGAATTAGTAAATCATAATAAATTAGTTAGATTTTTTGAAGGCTGTGATGGATTAAAAACAGGTTTTACAAATGAAGCTAAGTATTGTATTTCTGCAACTGCAACAAGAAATAATGTAAGAATGTTATCTGTTATTATGGGTGCACCAACTTATAAAATAAGAAATCGTGATGCAGGTGTCTTACTTAATTATGGATTTTCTAAGTATGAAGGAAAAAATGTTGTAGCAAAAGATGAAGAAGTAGACAAAGTATATATGGATGAACAGGGTAACAGATTCTTTATTGCAATGGCAAAAGATGATTTAACAGCAATAATTCCAAAAGGAAGCAGTGAAGAAATAGAAAAGAAAATTGTAATTGATGAGTTGAAAAAGGAATATAAACAAGGTGATATTGTAGGTAAATGTGAAGTTTATTTGGGAAAAGAAAAAGTTGGAGAAGTTGAAATATATAGTGATAGAGATATAAAGAAAGGTAATTTCTTTACTAATATAAAATTTAATATAAAAAATTTATTTGACAAAGGTGTATAAATATAATTTTTTAAATTTTAAATGCAGTATATTTATTAAAATAATAAGTATACTGCATTTTTTTGTTACACATAAGAATATATATTCTTGTCTTAAACTTAAGAAATTGTTATTATATAATAATAGAGCATTCTATTAAATTATTTAAAATAGTATTAAAGAGAAGAGGTATTTATGGAACTTCCAAAAATAAAAATAAATGATTTTGAAGGTCCATTTGATTTATTATTACACTTAATTAAGAAAAATCAAATGAATATATATAATGTGAAAATATTTGAAATAACTAATCAGTACCTTAATTATTTAAACAACATGAAGGAAATGGATTTAGAAATAACTTCAGAATTTATAGTAGTAGCTGCAACTTTAATAGAAATAAAATCTAAATATCTATTACCTAAGGTTAAGCAGGAAGAGGAAGATGAGGATGATGAAAAAATCCTTATAGAAAAGCTTATTTTATATAAAAAGATTAAAGGAGTATCTGGTTATTTTAAGGATAAGTATTTGAATACAGGAGAAGTATATAGTAAAAAAGCAGAAATAATTGAAGAAAAAAAAGAGAAGATTAATAATGATGATTTATTAAAAAATATTACTTTGCTAGACTTGTATAATATATATAATAATCTTTTAGAAATATATAATAACAAGCAAAATAAAGCAAATGTTATCCAAAGAAAAATATATGTAGATAAATATAAAATTGAAGATAAGCTTGAGTATATAAGAAAAAGAATACAAGATGAAAATATAAATGATTTTAGTGAGCTAATAAAAGAAAGTGAATGTAAAATGGAGACTGTTGTAACTTTTTTAGCTTTATTAGAAATGATAAAACAAAGAATGATTAAAGTTTATCAATCTGATAATTTTGGCAGGATAATAATAGAGAGGCGAGAAGAACATGCAGAAAAGGAAAGCAATACAAATTCCATTTATGGATGATAAAAAGAAGGATTTTTTAAAATCAACTATAGAAGCATTGTTATTTGCTAGTGGGGATCCATTAAGCTTAAATGAGATATCTAATTTTCTTGAAGAAAAAAGTAAGTTTATTGAAATAACAATTCAGGAAATGATTGAAGAATATGAAAAATCTAATAGAGGAATAAAGTTGATAATTATAAAAGGAAGTTATCAATTGGTAACTAAGCCAGAAAAATCTGACTATATTCAAAAATTATTAAGAAAAAATAAAAGACAATCTTTATCACAAGCATCAATAGAAAGTTTAGCTATTATTGCATATAAACAGCCTATAACAAGAATAGATATAGACGAAATAAGAGGGGTAAAATCAGAAAGTGCGATACAAAGACTAATAGAAAGAGAATTGATAAAAGAAGTTGGGAGACTTGAAGTACCAGGAAGACCTATACTTTATGGTACAACAGAAGAATTTTTAAGACAATTTGAATTAAAAGATCTAAATGATTTACCTTCACTTGATTTATTTGGCCAAGAAGAAAAAAATATAGATGATGACATGGAATTAGAAGAGATTGAAGATAAAGAATAACTATACTGCTGCATAATATAAATTAATGTATTTTGCAGCAGTATAATTTTTAGATGTCTGAATCAGCATTTTGATTTTCATTGATATTAATATTTATATCATCGGGAGTTTTCTTTTTGGAATCTTTAACTAATCCATTGATTATATCTAAAACTTGAGGAACTGTATCTACTATTTTATCATAGGTGGTATCATGATCTATTGTAATCATTCTAACATTGCCATTTCTTATAATTAAAAAAGCTACTGGCTTAACAGAAACACCGGCACTTGAACCGCCACCAAATGGAAAGTTATCACGTTCAAATGATTTATTTGAGGTTGGATATTCACTTCCACCTGAAACGAATCCAAAACATAGTCTTGAAACAGGAATAATAAAGGTACCGTCTTTTGTTTCTATTGGATCACCTATAACTGTATTAACATCTATCATATCTTTAAGATTTTCCATGGTATTTTTCATAAGGTTTGATACATTTGCATCATTTAACATAAGCTATCCCAATTAAGGGGTTCCCTCCTTTGAAGTTTTTATAAAAATAATTGATATATATATAATTTGGGCAAAAGAAATGAAAATTATACTTGATGTTTCAAATTTTACTAAAATTTCATCTTTAAAAATAGGATCTACATTTAAGTTATATTTTTTTATATTGAAAGGAATATTTACTAACTGATATAAAAATGAAAATAATGTGCATAATAAACCGTATATAAGAGCAGTATTATAAGAGTCATTTAGCGAATATGAAAAGCTTAGATTTATTTTTAATGATGGTTTAAATTTAGAATAAAAAAGCTTTGAACAAAATTTCTTGTATTTTGACATATGAAATTTCGATTTATTTTTTTTATTGTACTCAATTAGTCTATTTAAAGTTTTAGGATTATTACTTTTATATTTTGATATAAGAATAAATTTATAAAATTTAATATAATAATTTTCTGATGAGTAATATGATGTAAACTTTAGTGGGATAGGAAAAAATAATATAAAAAGAAATATAAAAAAAATAATAAATAAGATTTTCATAATTTTCCTCCAAAGTTTATATATTTTTAAGTATTGCCTTAATATACATTAAATAAACTTAAAAATTAATATAAATATGTTTAAAAATTATGTTTAATGACAAACTAGATGTAAATAGTAAATTTAGAAGGTGATAAAATATGAGAAATGTTATTAGAAACTCTATTATAATATTAATCCTTATTATTTCTCAAATATCATGTATAAGTGTTAGTGCATTAGAAAATGTTCAAGATAAATTCAGAGTGAATGCAAGATGCGCAATTGCATTAGATAAAGAAACTAAAAATGTATTATTCGAGCAAAATGCTTATGAGATAGTACCAATGGCAAGTACTACAAAGATTCTTACAGCACTTATTGCAATTGAACAAGGAGATTTAGATAAAGAGGTTACAATAAGTAAGAATGCAACCAGTATAAGAGGATCAAAAGTAGGGTATAAAACAGGTGAGAATATAACACTCCGAGAATTAGTTTTTGGATTAATGTTTAAATCGGGAAATGATGCAGCTATAGCAATTGCAGAAGAACTAGGTGGGTCTATGGAAGGTTTTTCAGAAATAATGAACCATTATGCAAGAAGCATAGGAATTTTAGATTCACATTTTGAATCTCCACATGGCTTAGATAGTAATAAACATTATTCATCTGCATATGATTTGGCTATTTTGGCAGCTAAGGGAATGGATTATGATTTATTTAGAGAGGTAGTTGGTTCTAAATCTATAGATAAAGTTAAATATAATTTTACAAGAGATTATAATAATATAAATAAAATATTATGGATGCTTCCAGGTGCAAACGGGATAAAAACAGGCTATACTGGTGGTGCAGGAAAATGCCTTGTTTCATCTGTTGAAAGTAATGGAAAAGATATAATTATAGTTGTATTAAATTGTCCAGATAGATGGAATGTAACAAAGCAAATTTATGAACATTTAGTTGAAACAATTGCATTTGAAAGTCAAAATATTAAAGAGTTAATTTAAAATAAGAAACCAATTAAGAAGACTATATCAAAATTATTGTTTAATTTTGATATAGTTCTTTAATCTAAAACTTTCTAATTATTCTAATATTAATTAATCTAGCATAGCTTAGTGTTAAATATATTATCTAAATTTAATTTTTTAATTCTAGTTTGAATTTCATCAATATCAGTTGTGTAAAGTCCAAGTTCCTTCATTCTCTTGAAATATCCAGAGCCAGCAAATGTATAACGATCCTTTCTGCCTTCTCTGGATTTAGCTTTTTCATTTGCATAGCTTATTATATCTCCTATACATGTTGAATCAGGAAGAATTAAAAGTGGTATTCCTAAGGAATAACGAACAGTATTGTGACCGGCTAATGCTCCGGTGCATATAGCTTCGGTATGGCCAACGAATAAGCCACTCTTTTCGCCTGCACAGAATAAATTATCTATTCCTATAACTTTTAAATCATTTGTCCTAGGTGCAACTGATAAATATCTAATTGAATTTCCTTTGCTTCCTGCATATGGATCAACATATTTAGCATTTTCAAGACCAGGAATTTTTCTGAGTTTATGAAGTGGATAATATGTGGTCATCAGCTTAGCATGTCCAGTATCAAGAAGTACTACATTCTCAGCAAATTCTTTTAGCGCATATTGCTGGCATACTTTAGTAGCAAGCTTTCCATAGTTAACATCCTCAGCTGGGACTTTTAGTACAACAACGCCTTTGGTATCAAGCTCATTTCTTATTTCATCAGAAAGACTTTCCTTTGCGAGTTTGCATGAGCCTGAGAATGCACCTAAAGAATCATCATTTCTTTCACCTTGAATATCTTGAACTCCACAACGGCCGCTTATACTTATTCTTGGACCAAATGAAGGGCAGCGCAATACACACATTGAGCAGCCATTACCATATCTTAAACAGTTTCCCATAGGGCCAGTGGTACCAGTTGTTTCAATAAAAGCATCACCTTCAATAAAAGTATCATCACTTAAATAAACACCTTTAATTTTTTTGCCATCAAATTCAACATCATTAACTCTGCTTTCCATCATAAGATTGATTCCGCATGATACAAGATATTTTCTCACCTCACCTTCAATCATATTTACATTATATAATGTAGCATGTTTATGACCTGGAAAATCTATATTAGTGTGAGTAGATACTATATCTGTAATCTTAATTAGATCACCACATCCAAGGGCAATTAACTCTTCAGAGGCAGTAAAACGGCCATTATTTCTCATTATTCCGCCTACATTTCCAAGTCCGAGTAATAAATCGGTTTTTTCAATTAAAGTTACATCTGAACCAGCTTTTTTTGCGGCTAATGCTGCGCTACATCCAGACCAACCTCCTCCAATAATAACAATCTTCATATGAATCTTCTCCCTTCAAATATATTCCTTGGATCAGTTTGTTCTTTACAAAATCTTCGTATCTTATGCCCTGCAAATCTTACGGTACAGGCACCGCAAATACCTTCTCCGCAGCACATTTTAAAGTTATTACAACATGATAATTTTACATCTTTTCTATCAAGAGCATCCAAATATTTAATTACTTCATAAGTTAGAATATCAGCTCCTGCTATATGAATATAGTTAGTTCCCTCTAAGAGGGAATCTTTTATAATAACTTTTCCATGATCAGATAGTGTGCCCTTTTCAAGTAATATGCTTTTATTAAAATCTATGTGAAAATCTGCCAAAAGATCATGTGATATTGAATTGTCAAATGGAGTTTCATCAACTATTATTTTTAGTTCATTATTTTGTGACAATAATTTTCTTATTACAGGCATCATTGGAGCCATACCAATTCCGCGAGACAAAATAAGAGCTTTGCCTGAAGTTTGGCTGTATATATTTTTTAAACCAAAAACACCATTCCAGTATGGACCTCTAATTATTATGTTTTCGCTAATTTTTGCATTAAGCAACTTATCTGTTTTTATACCTTTTATTTCAACTACTATAGTAATAATATCATTCTCTAGGTTTGAATCCATAATAGAAATTGGAATATCAAAATAATTATTTTGATCAGTTCTTATGAAAATATAACTACCGGGTTTTACTAAATCTAATACTAGTTTATGAGGCGCTTTAAATTTTATCATGATTAATTTATCACTAAACTTTACGATATCTTTAATTAAGCAATCATAAGTTTTTCTTCCATCTTTTGCTTTGTAATCATTATTATCAAGTTCTTGATAGACGCAGACACCTTTCCAATTTAAACAGTCACAAAAGCATTTCCCTTGACATTGAGAGCAAATAAGGCATTCTCCACTTTCTGCCAATTTGCATGGACAATACTCAGTTCCGCAATCTATACAATCAACAGCTTCTTTTCTCATGATTTCTCCTTTAAGAAAAAATTACTTCTTATACTAGGTTATTTTTAAAAGTCTAAATTGCTACACAAAATATTTCTAATATTATAAATTTAAAAAATCCATTAAAGATTATTTAATTTATAATATAAAATTAGCAATCTTAAGAATCAAATAAGTTTCAAAGAAGAATTAGGATAATATGAAACATAAATTAATACTATATCGGTGGTTAGATAGAAAAAGTTATATTTTAAATGAAAAATAGAAGAATAGTAATATAGTATAGTATAAGTTTACAACATAAGTAAAATAATATTATTAAGAACTTATCCATACTAAGATAACCTTATAAGCAAAAAGATACAATTATAAAAAGAAGGAGAAAAAAATGAGTAATAATGAAAAACAAAAGAAATTAACTTTAATTACATTAATACTTATGGTATTCACATCAGTTTTTGGTTTTGCAAATATGCCAAGATCATTTTATTTAATGGGATATGGTGCCATACCATGCTTTATATTAGGAGCAATAACATTCTTCGTTCCATATGCATTTATGATGGCTGAATATGGTGCTGCTTTTAAAGATGAAAAGGGTGGTATTTATTCATGGATGGAAAAAAGTGTAGGACCTAGATTTGCTTTTGTAGGGATATTTATGTGGTATGCATCATATGTAATTTGGATGGTAAATATCTGTTCAACAATATGGATACCATTATCAAATACATTTATGGGAGTAGATACAACGTCTAAATGGAGTATTTTTGGTCTAAGCCCAACTGTGACTTTAGGAATATTAGGTGTAATATGGATATGCCTTGTATTCTTCATATCAAGATATGGTATGAGCAAGATTACAAAAGTTACATCAGTAGGTGGCATAGCAGTTGCTTTATTAAATGTAGTTCTTATAGTGTTTGGAATTATTGTTCTGATATTAAACAAAGGACAATTAGCAGAACCAATAAGTTCAATGGTTTCTTTTATAAATTCTCCAAATCCAGCATATAAAACCGTGAGTTCAATGTTGTCATTCTTAGTGTTTGCTATATTTGCTTATGGTGGTATTGAAGCGGTAAGCGGGCTAGTTGATCAAACTGAGAATCCAGAAAGAACTCTTCCAAAAGGAATAGCAATAGCAGCAATAATAATATCAATTGGTTATTCGGTTGGAATATTTATGATTGGTATATTTACAAACTGGAGTGATTCACTATCTGCTCCAGATGTTAACATGGCAAATGTCGCATATGTTGTTATGAACAATTTAGGTTATTCTATTGGAGAAGCACTAGGTCTTGCTACATCAACTTGTGTAGAGATAGGAAAATGGGTTGCAAGATTTGTAGGATTATCTATGTTTTTAGCATTAAGTGGAGCATTCTTTACATTATCATATTCACCATTAAAACAATTAATAGAAGGAACACCTAAAAAGCTATGGCCTGGTAAAATGGCTGAAATAGATAAAAAAGGAATGCCTATAAATGCAATGAAAGTACAAACAATTATAGTTGCTGTAATGGTACTTGGAATATCATTAGGTGGGAAAAGTGCTAAAGCATTTTTTGAAATGCTTGTTTTAATGACTAATGTTGCAATGACACTTCCATATTTATTTCTTACAATAGCATATATTTCTTTTAAAAAGAAAGAAAAAATTAAGAAACCATTTGAGATATTTAAAAATAAAAATTTAGCTGTAATAATAGCTATTATAGTTACTATAACTGTGGCTTTTGCTAATATATTCACTATAATTGAACCATCATTAAAAGGTGATTATGTTTCAACATTTGCTATGATAGCTGGACCAATAATATTCACCATAGTAGCTCTGATAATTTATTATTTAGGTGAGAAAAATAGCTGAAGAAAGTATAGAAAGGGTAAAGTATATTATTATGCTTTATCCTTTTTCATATAATTATTTCTATATTCTATAGGCGTACAACCTACTATGTCTTTAAATATTTTAGAAAAATTACACTGATCACAGAAGCTTAATGTAGTTGAAATTTCAAGAATTGATTTATCAGTGCTTTTAATCAGAGTTTTAGCTCTATTAATTTTAATTTTTTTGTAATACTTCATTATTGATATTCCCATATTTTTTTTAAAGCAGTTTGACATATAACTTATTGAAAGGTTTAATTCAGAAGCTAGATCTTCTAAATTCAGATGATCTTCAAGATGTATATATAAAAAAGCAATGATTTTATTAGTAACCAAATTATTTGTTATTTCTACTGAGTTGATTAAAATATCCAAATAAACATTAGCCATTTCAAGTTCGATTTTTTGCATATCAGATAAAGTAGAAAGAGTTTGAATTAAGCGATAATATTTATTATATAAAGTATGAATAAATTGTTTAGTAGAGCCATTTTTTATTATTTCTCTAATAAAGACAACGTTCCAAATAAGTAAATCATTTCTTTTATTATTTATAGGAAAGTATTTTTCCATTAATTCTTTTTTGTGCTTTTTTTCAATTATATATATTATAGAATTTCTATCTTTTTGTTCTAATAAAAAAGTGATTTCATTGCTGAAAAAATCGCTATCTGAATCATAAGCATCATACATCATACACGCCTCCATAAATAAATATTTATTTTAATTATACAACAAAATATAGAAAATACAGTGAAAATGAACAAAAAATAAAAGAAATAAACAAAAAGACATATTAGCAATTGATATAATAAGATTGTAAAGGTTGCAACCGTTTACTAGAATTTTATGATAAATATACAGAGAAATATATAGAATGTGGAGGAATGGTTATGAGTAAAAAAATAAAAATTTTATCTTCAGTTTTAGCTGGATTCATAAGTTTATCTTTATTAAATGGATGCTCAGGACATAGTAGTAATGGTGCTGCCTCAAAGGATGATGAGATTATTGTGTGGTCATATTTAATGGATAATGAAGTTGTAGAAATAGATAAATTAGCTCAAAAATGGGCACAAGAAAATAATAAGAGTGTTAAAGTAATTAAAGATAATTCGGATTTTCAAACATTTTTACAAGCGGCTAATTCATCAAAAGGTCCAGATTTAATATTTGGTTCAACACATAATAATTTAGGAACTTTTCATGAGGCAGGATTACTTGAAGAAGTACCAGATGATTTTGTAAATAAAGATGATTATGTAAATTCAAATGTATGGGATGCTGTATCATACGATGGAAAAGCATACGCTGTACCTCTAGCAATGGAAACTTATGCTTTATTCTACAATAAAGATAAATTTTCTAAGGTTCCAGATACAATAGAAGAACTTGTTAAAGAAGCAAAAGCGTATGGTCCATCAGGCTTTCAGTTTTCAATGAATGAATATTATTATGTAGCAGCGTTTTTACAATCATATGGAGGCTATATTTTTGGCGAAAAAAATAATAGTCTTGATGTTAATGATATAGGAATTGCAAATGATAGTGCAATAAAGGCATATAGTTTTCTTCAGAATCTAGTACAAAAAGATAAATTAATGCCAGCCGATATTACAGCAGACATAGCAAATAGTAATTTCAAATCTAGAAATTGTATCTTTTATATAGGCGGTCCATGGGATGTAAATGGCTTTAAGGAAGCAGGTGTGAATTTTGGAGTGGTTCCAATTCCTAAAATAAATAATACAGATGCAAAGACATTTCTTGGTGTACAAGCAGCTTTTGTCAGTAGTAAATCTGAAAAGAAAGATGATGCATGGGCACTATTAAAATATTTAAAAGATAATTCAGCGGAAAAGTTATATGAAGTAGGAAATAGGTTACCTGTTTTAAAAAGTGAACTTGAAAAAGATAAGATAAAAAATAATGAATATAGTCAGGGATTTATAAAACAAGCAGAAAGTGCAATTCCAATGCCAAATGTTCCAGAAATAGAATGTGTTTGGGAACCAGTAAAAAATATGACTAGAATATATAGCGGAGAAGATGTTAAGACAGTTGCAAAAGATATGGAACAAAGTCTAAAAGATGGAATAAAAATGAGCAAGTAGATAAAGATTTAGGTAAGGTGAAATAAATGATTAAGAAAAGAAGTAGTATTGAAAGTTATAAATATTTATCACCAGAATTAGTAAGCATATTCATATTAAGTATTTTACCAATAGTATATACAGTGTTCATAGCATTTACAGATTATAATTTGAAAAATCAAAATTTTGGTTATGGCACAGAAAAAGGATGGCATATTGTAGGATTATATCAGTTTAAACAGGTATTAACAGGACCGTTAAAAGATCAGTTTTTCCCATTGCTATCATGGACATTTATATTTACTATTATTTCAACATTTGGAGCATTTTTTATAGGATTAATTTTTGCCATGATACTTAGAGATAAAAATATGAAAGAATCATTTATCTATAAAGGTCTTTTAGTAATACCATGGGCTCTTCCAGGTGCAATAACAATAATATCATTTAAGGGATTACTTAATAGTCAATATGGAGCAATAAATACAATCTTATCACAGTTACATTTAATTAATGAACCTATTATGTGGCTTACAACTCCAACTGCTGCAAGAATTGCTGTAATAATAGTTAATCTATGGCTTGGCTTTCCATATATGATGAATGTATGTACTGGAGCGTTATCTGCGATACCAGAAACATATTATGAAGCAGCTAAACTTGATGGTGCAAGTAAATTTCAGCAGTTTATAAAAATAACTCTTCCATCAATAAGCAAAGTATCATATCCATTATTGATATCAAATTTTGCATTTAATTTTAACAATTTTAATTCTGCATATCTTTTGACAGAAGGAGGACCTTCAAAAGCAGGATCATCATTTGCAGGTTGGACTGATATAATTGGATCTGCAGCTTATAAGATGTCTATAAATAATGGAAACCTTGCACTTGGTGCAGCTATGTCAATATTATTATTTATAATAATAGGTTCTATATCTTTGATTAATATGAAAATGTCAGGTTACTTTAAGGAGGTGAATGATTGATGGAAGTAAACATTAATATAACATATGAAAGTGAAAATAAATCTCAAAAAATAAAATATAAAAGAAAATTGAGTAAAAGAGAAAGAATTGAATTATGGATAAAAAGAATATTTTTGATTGCAGCAGTTATAGTTGTTATTTTCCCTGTTTTTGCAATAATATCAGCATCACTTTCAACTGGAACAAGCTTTATGCAGAAAAATATTATACCTGATTCAATAACTTTTGAGAATTATGCAAAAGCATTAAGTGAAAATGTTGGATTCGTAAAGTGGATGAGAAATACGACTTTTGTAGCAATAGTTGTTGCTTTATTTCAATTGGTATTAACACTTCCATCAGCATTTGCATTTTCAAAGTTTAAATTTAAAGGGAGAAACAAGTTGCTTATAGTATTGCTTATTCTTCAGATGTTTCCAGGATCAATGACTGTACCAGCAATACTATCTGTAGCATATAAAATTCCATTTGGAATGGATAATCTTTTGTTTTTATCATTAATTTTATGTGCAGGAAGTGCTTATAATATATGGCTTATGAAAGGTTTTATGGATGGAATACCTATAGAACTTGAGGAAGCAGCTAGAATTGATGGCGCAACTACTTGGCAGACTTTTATGAAAATAATATTACCTTTATCTAAATCAATGGCAGTTGTAATATTCTTTTTTGCATTTATTGCTGTATATGGAGAATTTGTATTTTCATCTGCACTTATTAAAGATAAAGATTTAACAATGCTTGTAGTAGGTCTTAAATCATTTACTAATGGAGGAAGTTTAACTGACTGGCCAATGTATTCCGCATGTTCAATAATGGTATCAGTACCACTTGCAATAATATTTGTTGTAATACAAAAATTTATTTCAGAAGGATTGGTAGCAGGATCAGTAAAAGAATAAATTAACTAAAATTTGGAGGATAAAAAGTGAACAAGCATGCAATATATCATATATTAGATACACCATATTCTTATGCGAAAAATTTAAATACTTTATCAGTTATATTACGAGTTGCAAAAGATGATATAAGTACATGTAGAGTACATTATAAAACGCGATATGATTGGGAAAATCCATTTGATGTTAAAGAAATGGAAATAGTAGATACTAATGAATTATTTGATTACTTTAAAGCAGAGATATCTGTTGAAAGAAATAGATATAGATATTTTTTTGAGATAATTGATAAAAAAGGTCAAAAAGAATTCATGGATGAAAGAGGATTTAAAACAGAAATTGAAGAAAGACCAGAGGCAGCAGCATTTCAATATCCTTATATAGCAGAAGCAGATACTTATGAAGAGGTAAAATGGCTTCAAGAGTCAATTGTATATCAGATATTTGTGGAACGCTTTTGCAATGGAGATGAAAAAAATGACCCAGATAATTGTTTGAAATGGGGAAGTGAAGTAAGTGTAGCATCAAAATTTGGTGGGGATATTCAAGGAATAATTAATAAACTTGATTATCTTAAAGAGTTAGGAATAAATTTAATTTATCTTACTCCAATATTTAAAGCATCATCAAATCATAAATATAATACAAGTGATTATTATGAAATTGACCCACAGTTCGGAACACTTAAAAAAGTAAAAGAGCTAGTGAATAAATGTCATGAACTTAATATAAAGATAGTTTTTGACGCTGTGTTTAATCATTCAGGTGCTGACTTCTTTGCGTTTCAGGATGTGTTAAAAAATCAACAAGAATCTAAGTATGTTGACTGGTATTTTATTGATAGCTTTCCTGTTGAATATGAGAAAAGTAATTATTATACTTTTGCAGATAATGTTAAAACAATGCCTAAGTTTAATACTAACAATAGCGAAGTAAAAGAATATTTATTAAAAGTTGCAGAGTACTGGATAAATGAAATCGGAATTGATGGATGGAGACTGGATGTATGTGATGAGGTAGATCATAGTTTTTGGAGAGAATTTAAAAAGAGAGTAAAAAATAAGAAAAAAGATGCTATTATAGTTGGAGAAATAATGCATGAATCAACTTCATTTTTAAAAGGTGATCAGTTAGATGGAATAATGAATTATCCTTTTAAAGGCGCATTGGTAGATTTCTTTGGTAAAAGAAGTATAACAGCTGAAGAGTTTGATAATATTTTAGCAAAAAATAGAGTTATATATATGGATTGCATAAATAAGCAATTATGGAATTTAATTGGGAGCCATGATACACAAAGATTTTTAACAGAATCTAGTAATTATCTTGAAAGAATGAAACTTGCAATAGTTTTTCAATTTACTTATATTGGAGTCCCATATATATATTATGGAGACGAAATAGGATTAGATGGTGGTGAAGAACCACAGTCAAGAAAATGTATGATTTGGGAAAAAGAAAGACAAAATTCAGATTTATTAAATTTCTATAAAATGTTGATTGATATTAGAAAAGAAAATATTACATTAAGTTATGGAAGTTATAGAACTATATATTGTCATGAAAATGTTATTGTTTTTGAAAGAGAATATAAAAATGAAAAAATAATTGTTCTAATTAATAATAACTACGAAGCAAAGAATATTAATATTAACATGAATATTAAGATGAAGAATATTATTGATTCTAAAGAACAATATATAAAAAGTGATTTAAAGTTAGCTCCTATGGATTTTAAAATTTTAAAAGTAATTAAATAGTATTTTAAAAAAGGGCTGTTGCACATTTAATAAATAAGTTGTGAAAAAACACTTATTTATGTTGTGCAGCAGTTCTTTTATGTGCTTAATAATTTTACACATAATATATTGACAATAAAATATTAGGGCTGTATAGTATTAAGTGTACTAATTAATATAGTACACTTAATACACGTTTGGAGGATATATATGAAAAAAGGAAAAATAGCAATAGGAGTTGTGGGATTATTATTAATTACAATTTTGCTTGGAACAAGCTCAGGGAATATTTATTTAAAAAAGAAACATTTTAATACTACAAATGAACTTCTTTACAATCTAGAAACAAACAAATTACAAAGTTATAATAAGCAAGGAGTGAAATATGAGACGGACAGCTCTAAAGAATGTATGTCTAAAAGAAAGAGACTAACATACTCAGATTTCTATCCTTCTAAGATAGAAATAAAGGATATTATTGATCTTGATGAAAAATCAAAGAAAGCTATATTACATGATTACTATAGATTTACAGAAAACTATTTAGTTAGCAATAGAAAAATTAATTTAATTGAGCCAATAAGATTAAAGGCGAAAGTTTATTATGATAGTGGAGCTTCATATGAAGATGGCAAATATATAGAATCATATTCGGAAGAAAATAGTGTAATAACATTAGTAGCCATTGATGAAGGTGAAGGTTTCGTAATCGACTATATTGTTTCTGAAGAAGAAATACAATAAGAAGAGGATGAATATATGATAAAAGTAGATCCTAGGAGTAGCACTCCAATTTATGAACAAATAGAGCTTGGCATTAAAGAGCTTATAATGAAAGGCGCATTAAAGCAGGGAGAAAAGCTTCCATCAGTAAGAGAACTTGCTTCAATGTTAACAATTAATCCTAATACTATAAGCAAAGCTTATGGTGAATTAGAAAGAGAAGGCATAATAGAAACATTGAGAGGTAAAGGAACTTTTGTAAGTGAAAATATAGAGGGAAAGGTTGATGAAAGAAGAATGGAAGAAATTTCAGGAAGCTTAAAAAAAATTATTCTTGAAGCAAGTTATAGTGGAATTACTAAAGAGGATTTTATTGATTTGACCTTAAAAATATTTTCACAATTAGGAGTTGATAATAATGATAAAAGTAAATAACTTGTCATTTGAAATAGATGAAAATAAAATTTTAAATGATATAAATTTAAACATAAAAGAAGGAAAAATATTTGGAATTATTGGTCCAAATGGAGTTGGAAAAACAACCTTACTTAGATGTTTAAGTGGAATATATAGTACTACAAATGGTGAAGTGCTATATGATAATGAATCTGTATATGATAATCCAAAAGTAAAAAGTAAAATTGGATATGTAGCAGATGAAAATATAATGCCTTCAGGATTTAAAGTAGAAGAAATAATTAAATATAATAAATTAGCATACGAAAGTTTTGATGAAAAAAGATTCAATGAATTAAACGAGATATTTAAAATTCCAAGAAAACAATACATCTTTCAATTATCTAAAGGTATGAAAATGAGACTCTCACTTATGATAGCACTTTCTATTAAAGCAAAATATTTAATTTTAGATGAACCAACATCTGGGTTAGATGCAATACTTAAAAAGAAATTAATAAACATCTTGTTAGATGAAGTATTTGAAAATAATACTACTGTAATCATAAGTTCTCATCATTTAAATGAACTAGAACAAATATGTGATGAAGTAGCTATTTTAGAAAATGGAATTATATCATATGAAAATTCAATAGAAAATATGAAAAATAAAATAAAAAAGATACAGGTAGCATTTAAAGAAGATATTGATGAAAAAGAATTAAATTTAAAAGGAACATTTAAAATAGAGAGAATAGGAAGAGTATTTACAATCATAACAGATGAATATGATGAAGAATTTATAAATAAACTAAATATGCTAAATCCATTGTTTGTAGAGCAAATTGATTTGAGTTTAGAAGATGTATTTATTTATAAGTTAGATAAGGAGGAGACAGATGAAAAAGTACTTTAATAAAGCTTTGATGTATCAGTGGTTTAATTCTACCAAGATAGCTATATTAATTGGAATATTAACGTGGGGATTTCTTTCAAATGAATTAATAAACTCTGGGATTTCTGATGTAAAGAGCATGATAGCATATAATGCTACAAATAGTTTTTACACATTTAGGATAGAACAGTATTTCCCACTGGGAGTAATATTTATAGCAATATATTTTATTGGACATGGTATAAATAAAAGAAATAATGATATGTTTTTATATAATGGACCATATACTAAAAAGCAATTAAGGATTAATCATCTTATATGTTTACTAATAACATTAATTTTATTTATAATGACATATGTCTATATAGCAATAATGGCTTATATAAGAAATATAGAATTAATGAGTATAGTTGATGGTTATTTTAATGTTATGGCATTTGAATTTCTAAAAGTTATTATATTAGGGACTATAGGAATATTATTTTTAATTATATGTGATTTATTATTTTCTAATATTGCAGCTTCAATTATAGGAATAGTATTTGTGTTGCCTATATCATGTATTGCTATAATAAATAAAATAAGCTTTATTATTAGTTATTTTGGGGTAAGAAAGGAGATTAGCATTATGGGAATAATAGATAGAAGTATTTATGGTAATGGATCATATATTTTGGCAAATCCTATTCTTAGAAGCATCTCTATTAGGAATATAAATTTAAAATATTTGTGTGTGGAAATTTTAACAATGTTAATTGTAATAGGGATAATGTTAATTATATTTAATATAAGCAGCAAAAATTATAAGCTAGAAAATAGTACAAAATTATTTACATCAAAAAAAGCAGAAAAATTTATTCTTATAATGCTATCAATTAGTGTGGGAATAGTTTTAGAGAGCTTAATAGCTAATTCAATTTTAAACAATATTTTATATATAAGAAATAATGGAATCTTATTTGGAAAAGATCTGATTTTTACTATGGGTGCAGAAATTATAACTATAGGAATATTAACGTTTATAATACTTCACATATGTAAAAGAGTTGTTAAGAAAATTTCTTAGAATTTTAATATAGAAAATTTAGTCAGTATATAGATTAATAGACATACAAAGAAATATATTGTATAATTTGTGATATGAGAAATGAATGGACTTTCTTTTTTAAGATGTCTGTTCATTTTTTATATTAAAGTTGTATAGGCAGTTACTGTACTTGGTGGACAACTACAGTATTTATTGTAAGTTACTCCAATTGACTCGTATATACTATGAAGATATATAATGAAAATGAACAATAATTTGGGGATGGAGGAAAGGATTTTAATGAAAGAGATACCGGCTGAAAGAATAATATTTAATATAGTACTTATAGTTTTTGGCATTGTATTGTCAATGATGATCAATGTGTTTAAAGGATTATATGGTATTATATTACCGATACATATACCAGTAATAATAGCAGGATTATTATTAGGACCAATCAGTGGAATTAGTGTTGCAGTTTTTACACCTATTTTAAGTAATATATTTTGTGGGTTTCCACATATTGAGGAATTATTTTTCATTATTTTTGAATTATTTTGTTATGGATGTATTGCTGGCTTTTTGAAAAATAAAAATATAAATACATATATTATTTTAATAATTTTATTCATATTAGCGAGAGTAATTTATTTTGGTGGGATGTGGTTTTTAGGGAATATTATAAATGTAGGTGATATTTCAATAAAAAGTATAATTAAAATAATAATAGAACAGATTCCAGGAATGATTCTACAAATTATAGTAATTCCTCCATTGCTAAAAAAGGTGAAGAGTGGTTTAGAAGAACTATATGGAGTTATCAGTTAATTTTTAAATAATATTATCCTATTCTATTTTATTTAAAATCACAATGAACAATTATCATTAGATTTGAATAAAATATATTAAACTAAAGAATAGGAGATGGTGAACAATGTCAAAGAGATCTAAAGATTGTTGTTGCTGCTGTAATAAATGTACTAGCTGTTGTTGTCAGCCTTCATGTTGCTGCAGTAATAATTGTTGCAGTAATAATTGCGGCTGTGGTAATAATGGTGGATTTGGTAACAATTTTGGCTGTGGAAATGGATTCGGCGGCGGACTTGGCTTCGGCGGAGGATGGTGGATTTGGATTTTATTAATCTTCTTCCTTGGCTTCGGTGGAGGCTGTGGCGGATTTGGTGGATTTGGAGGCTGTCCTGGAGGATTCTTCTAGTAAAACCAATAAATCTTACTGTAAAACAATAATTTAGACTAATTTTGTTTAAAGATGATAGAGGCGCTTAATAGAGCGTCTCTATTAATTTATGTCGAATATTATTTAAAGATATGTCATTGATTAATATTGATTGTTTAAGTATAATCAAAAATGGCTATATTAGAGTGTAATAACACAAATGTGTTTTAAATGGAGTGATAAAGTAATGGAAGAAAGACTACAGAAATATATGGCAAGTTGTGGAGTAGCATCAAGAAGAAAGTGTGAAGAATTAATACTTGCTGGAAAAGTAAAAGTTAATGGAATTTTAGTAAATGAATTAGGAACAAAAGTTAATCCAGAAAAAGATGTTATTGAATATTATGGAAAAATAATAAGCAAAGAAGAAAAGAAAGTATATATAATGCTAAATAAACCAGAAGGATATATATGTTCTGTTAAGGATGAAAAGGATAGAAAAACAGTGCTAGATTTAGTTAAAGTTAAAGAAAGAGTATATCCAATAGGAAGACTTGACTATGATAGTTCTGGATTGATTCTCTTAACTAATGATGGGGAAGTGTATAATAAGATAATACACCCAAGAAAAGAAATAATAAAAAAATATATTGTTATAGTCAAGAACAAAATTAATGAAAAAGATGTAAGAGCATTTAAAGAAGGAATTGATATTGGTGGATATATAACAGCACCAGCAACCCTTAAAACTATAAGCTATGACGAAGAAAAGAATATATCTACTATTGAGGTAAGTATACATGAAGGTAAGAATAGGCAAATAAGAAGAATGTGTTCAGCATTAAATCATGATGTATTATCTCTAAAAAGAGTATCTATTGGAGAAATAAAGCTTGCTTATTTAAAGAGAGGAGAATATAGGGAATTAACTGATGAAGAAATTGAATATATAAATTCCTTATAACCATATAAATTATTTCTTAATTTAAAAAGTTAGTAAGTTTTTATTAAAATTTCTTAAAGATGAATGGATTAAGTTATAATCCTGCAAAGTTTTAATATTATATTTAAAAAATAAGTTATTAGATTGAATATTTTAATAAATGATGATAGAATTAAGATAATATAATTCAATTTTAAAAAACAGGAAGGCTAAAAATGGATGAATTAAATAATGAAAATAGCAAAGATTTAATGAGATTAATTCAGGGGAAATTTATACGCTTAAGTAAAGGGCAGAAGCTTATAGCAGAATACATATTAAAAAACTATGATAAAGCAGCTTTTATGACAGCAGCAAAACTTGGAGTGTCAGTTGGAGTGTCAGAATCTACTGTTGTAAGATTTGCTAATGAGCTTGGATTTTCAGGGTATCCAAAGCTTCAAAAAGCGCTTCAGGAGTTAATAAAAAACAAACTTACTACAGTTCAGAGATTAGAGCTTAGAAATGATTATTTTTCTGATGGTGATGCTTTAAAGGGAGTTCTTAAAGCTGATATGGAAAATATAAGAGCAACATTAGAAAAAATAAATGAGAATGTTTTTGAGGATGTTGTAAAGAGTATATTTGAGGCAAAAAGAATATATATAATAGGTCTTAGAAGTTCAACTGCATTATCAGAATTTTTAGGATTTTACTTAAATATAATTCTTCAAAATGTAAAAGTAGTAAGCTATGGAATTTCAGATGTATTTGAACAAATGATAAATGTTTCAGAAGGAGATTTGGTAATAGGAATAGGCTTCCCAAGATATGCAGCAAAAACTATAGATGCATTAGCATTTTCTCAAGACAGAGGTGCTAAAGTAGTGGCTCTTACTGATAGTTTACTATCACCACTTGCAACTAAAGCAGATTATACATTGATAGCTCAAAGTAATATGGCATCATTTGTTGATTCACTAGTGGCTCCTTTATCAGTTATAAATGCTTTAATAATTGCTGTTGGAATGAGAGAAAAAGAGAATATATCTAATGTATTTGCTGGATTAGAAGAAATATGGCAAAATTATAATGTATATTCGTATAACAATAGAAATGTTGCAGACGACTAATGTAGAAGCAGTGCTTAATGCACTGCTATTTTAATATATTAGGTTGATATTAAAGGTAGGTGGAACGTTTGGATATAAAAATACAAAAGGATGTTAAATATATATTAAACCGATTAATAAAAAATAATTTTGAGGCCTATATTGTAGGTGGCTGTGTAAGAGATATTATTTTAAATAAAGAGCCAAAAGATTATGATATAACAACAAGTGCAAAGCCGGAAGAAGTTATTAAGTTGTTTGATAAGGTTATTTTAACAGGTATTAAACATGGGACAGTGACAGTAGTTTTAAATAATGAAAATTATGAAGTAACAACTTTTAGAATAGACGGTGAATATAAAGATCAAAGGCATCCAAAGGAAGTGAAATTTGTAACGAGCTTAAGAGAAGATTTGAGCAGAAGAGATTTCACAGTAAATGCTATGGCATACAATGATATAGATGGATTCAAAGATTATTTTAATGGTTTAAATGATCTAAAAAATAAAATAATAAAAACAGTTGGTAATCCAGAAAAACGGTTTTTAGAAGATGCATTAAGAATGCTAAGAGCAATACGTTTTTCTGCACAACTAAATTTTGAAATTGAAGAAGAGACTTTAAATGCTATAAAAAAGCTAAAAGACAATATTATAAAGATATCAAAAGAGAGAATTAGAGAAGAATTCAATAAAATAATTATTTATAATCCAAGAAAAATTGATCTTTTAAGAGAATGTGGACTTTTGGAATTTATAATAAAAGAAATGAGAAAGGCATATGGCTTTAATCAAAATAATATGTATCATGTTTATGATTTATATATGCATACAATTATTTGTATGGAAAATATCGATGCTAAATTACATTTAAGACTTGCTATGTTGTTGCATGATTTGGGAAAATTAGAAACAAAAACTACAGATGAAAATGGAATTTCACATTTTTATGGGCATGTGGAATGTTCGATAGAAATTGCAAAGAAAGTACTTAAAGGATTGAAGTATGATAATGTGACTATAGAAAATGTTCTGATTTTAATAAAATATCACGATTATCCTTTAAATGATAAGATAACAGTAAAACGTCTTCTTAATAAAATCGGAGAAGAACTTTTATATGATCTGCTAAAAGTTAAAAAAGCAGATATTTTAGGTAAGAATTCATTATATAAAGAGACTCAATTAAAAAATTTATTAGACATAGAAAAATGCTTAAATAATATAATTGAAAATAAAGAATGCTTTAATATTAAACAATTAAAAATAAGTGGGAATGAATTAATAAAAGTTGGTTTAAAAGGAAAAGAAATTGGAGAAATGCTCAATTATCTTCTTGATATGGTTATGGAAGATAAAGCAATTAATAATACAGAAGAACTCATAAAATTTGCAAAAGAAAAAATTAATTAGTTCATAATATAGAAATATCCAAGGTGCTTTTTGTATATAAAAGTACCTTGGTCTATTTTTTTAAGCTTTATTATATGTATAATTCTAAAAATGAGGATCTATTTCGTTTCTTTGAATTCTTTTTAAATCTTTTAGTCTTAAATGTGTTTTTTCCATTATAGTATCAAAAGATTCACCATCTATAATCATTTGTTTTGCTTGCTCATGAAGATTTTTCTCATCTTTCATAATTTGAACCTCCTTATAAATAATAATCATTATTTAGTTTATGAGGCTGACAATATTATATTCATAAAATCTTATATTGTTTAATAAAAAAATAAAATGTATAATTAATGTAAATATATGGAAAAGAAGAGGACGATTGATGAGAAAATCTAAAAAATTAATAACAATAATAGCTACAGGTATTATTTTATTTATATGGATAGTTTTAATAAGTAGATATGTTTATACTGAAAACAACAAACCAAAGGAAACATTATTAAATTATATAGAATGTTTAAATAATAAAGAATATGAGAATATGTACAATATGATATCAGTTCAAAGTAAAGCTGAATTTGATAAAGAGACATTCATTTCAAGAAATAAAAATATTTATGAAGGCATTCATGCAAAAGATATTAAGATAAATATTGAAGAGATAATTAAAAAAAATGATATGGTAACTATAAAGTATGAAAATATAATGGATACAATATGTGGAAAAATGAAGTTTGAAAATAGTGTAGAGTTAAATAAAGAATATGATAAAGGCTATGTGATAAATTGGAATTCTAATTGCATTTTCCCAGAATTGAATGATTCCGATAAATTAATGGTGGATACTCTTAGAGCAAAAAGAGGAGATATTTTAGATAGAAATAATGAAAAATTAGCTACAGATGGATATATACTTAATGTAGGAATTGTGCCTGGAGAAATTAAAAAAAATAATAAAAATTCAATAAATGAAATTGCAAGTATATTAGAAATGGATCATGATTATATACAAAATAAACTTAATCAGTCATATGTAAAGGATGATATGTTTATACCAGTTAAACTAATCAGTAAAGATGATAAAAGAGCTCAATTATTATCAAAAATAAAAGGAGTTATGATCAAAGAAGAAGAGGGAAGAATATATCCATATGGAATGAAATGTGCTCATTTAACAGGATATGTTCAAAACATAAGCAGTGAAGAATTAGAAAATAACAACGATAATGGGTATGATTCAAATTCGGAGATAGGAAAAAGTGGACTTGAAAAAATATATGAAGAAAAACTTCATGGGATTAATGGATATGATATATATATAGAAACAAAGGATCATATAAAGAAGAAATCTCTATCATATACGCCACAAATTAATGGAAAAGATTTAAAACTAACTATTGATATTAAATTACAAGAAACTATGTATGAAGAACTTATACAAGATAATGGAGCATCAGTTATATTAAATCCAGCTAATGGAGAGGTTTTAGCACTGGTAAGTACTCCAAGTTATGATCCAAATGATTTTATATTAGGTTTATCTAAGGAAAAATGGGATACTATAAATTCGGATAAAAATAAACCATTATTTAATAGATTTCAAGCTACATTTGCGCCAGGATCATGCTTTAAACCATTTACTGCGCTTATAGGTTTAGATACTAAAAAACTAGATTCAAATAAAGATAGAAGTATCAAGGGAATATCATGGCAAAAAGATAGTAGTTGGGGAAATTATTATATAACAAGAGTAAAGGAATATGAGGGAAAAAATAATCTTTTAAATGCACTTATATATTCTGATAATATATATTTTGGACAAATTGCGTTAGAAATAGGAAAAGATGATTTTAAGAAAAGATTAAATGAATTTGGAATAGGAGAAAAAATAAAATTTGAATATCCATTATTTAATTCACAAATATCATCAAATAATGAATTTAATACAGAAGTCCAATTAGCTGATAGTGGATATGGTCAGGGAGAAATATTAATGAATCCTGTACAACTTGCTTCAATGTATACCTTATTCTACAATGATGGAAATATATTAAATCCATGTTTAATTTATAATGACAATAATAAAGGAGCAATATGGAAAAAGAATGTTACTTCAAAAGAAAATGCACATATGGTATTAAATGATTTAGTTCAAGTTGTTGAAAATATAAATGGGACAGGACATGAAGTATACACAAAAGGTAAAAAAATAGCAGGCAAGACAGGAACAGCAGAAATAAAAAATTCTCAAAAGGATAATATGGGAACAGAATTAGGGTGGTTTATAGGTATGACAGTTAATGACGATAAAAATAACAATATAATAGTATTAACTATGATTGAAGATGTTAAAGAAAAGGGATCAAGTCATTATGTTGTCCCGAAGGCTCGAAAAGTTCTTAATATGGTAGAAAATAATTAAAAATAAAAAGTGTTTTGCATAAAGTAATTTATATTGTATAATATTTATAGGATAATAGAAAATGAAGGGGAAATAGATAAAAAATGGAAGAAGTCACTAATTATATGGAAAACTGGGTAAGAGATTGTATGGAAGAACTTTTGAAAAAAGATAACGGCTGTAGATGTGAAAAGTGCAAAAGAGATATTTTTGCATTATCTTTAAATAATTTAAAGCCATATTATGTAGCTACTGAAAAAGGAAGAGTTATGGCGAAGCTAGCTAATTCTGAAAATCAGTTTGAAACTGATATAATAATTCAGGTAACAAAGGCGATCAATAAAGTTCGTGAAAACCCTAGTCATAATTTTTAGTAATCGAAAGCTAAACAATAAAATATCATTTGATTTTGATAATTTTAAAGGTAAAGAGATAGGAAAGATGTATGGTATTTTAAGAAATTGATTATTCTTTAATAAAGTAATTAAAGAATAAATAAGGGTATCGATAAGTATAAACGATATCCTTATTTATTTTGACTAAAAGAACTTAAGTTTTTCATTAAATTTGCAATAAAGCTTTACCATATCAGGCTCGTTAGAATACTCATGTATTTTATCTATTGGAATCCATTTAACACCGCTATTTTCATCAGCTTTTATGAATAATTCATCACGTTCATCAGCCTCAAGTAAATACGCTACAGATAAATGTAAATGAGCAGAAACATATTTATTATTTTTTATATGACCAATTACTGGCAATACATCTAGAGAAAATATATTTTTAGAAAGTGGTTTTATATTTTGAATTCCTGTTTCCTCTTTTGCTTCTTTAATGGCAACATAAAGTAGATCAGAATCATTATCAGCGTGTCCACCAGTCCAAGACCATGTTTTATAAATATTATGATGCACCATAAGAACTTTGTTTTTAGATTCATTTATTATATATCCAGAGCTTGTTATATGTGCAAGTACATTTTCTCTGCTAAGCAAATTATCATAAATATCTAAACACTGCAATATAAGTCTTTTATCTGTTTCTTCTTGTTCGTTATATGGAATGTAATTTTTTATATCATTTATCCATTGCATATTGTTTCCTCCAATTTTCATACTGTTAAGTAATGAAATATATTTTATCATATTTACAAGAAGAAGTATATTTTCTTATATGGATTAAAATAGTATGTTTTTTTATTTAATTTATCAATAATGTATAAACTTAACGAAAGTAATTAAATTATAAGGTATTATTTTTAACTATATAAAATATTTTCCATTTAGTATAATATATTCATATAGAAAAAATACAATGATAACCTTAAGCAAATGAAAGAGAAAAGAAATAGGAGGAGCTTTATGAACAATAAATTAACAAATGAACAAATAGTATTAGAATCATTACAAAAAGTGGTTAATAACGGTGAAATTCTTGATAATAAATTATTTATAAAAGAAATTGATTTAATAGTAACAACTGAAATTGTAAGTATTAAGACTGAAAAGGATTTTGTGATGGCAGAGTTGATTTTTTCAATTAATAATGGAGAATTTAATGATGTGTTTATAGAGTCTACAGCAGGAATTGGTAAAAGTGAAGAAGAGGCATTAAAACAATGTTCAGTTAATTTTGCATTAAGCTGTCTTTTAACATTTATTGATAGTATGAATAACAGATATTCTGAAACTTTTGAAACACATTTTTTTGAAAGTAAGAAGTGGAATTTAACTAAAAGTGATCTACAGTGTATGGGGGATAGCATAAAAACAAACATAACAGATTTCTGGGAAATATTTGGAGGAAAATTAAAAAAGAGATTAGGAAATAAGAAATATAATTGGGTGAAGATATTTATTTGTAAAACATCCGATAATAATTATATATGTGAATGTAGAATTAATGGAACTTTAAATTTAGAAATCACAAATGACCTAAGAAATCTTGCAGAATCTATTGATTTTTCTGGAAATTTTATATCATTAAAACAGTTCTTTATAATAAAACAAAGTGATGAAACTTATAAAAAGGTGCCTTATAGTAAAGATGATATAATTAATTTTTCTAATAAAGCAATAGAGATAATTGCAAATTGTGATAGCAAAGAAAAATTTGATAATATTCTAAAAGACATAAGTAAAATAACAAATGATGAAAATCTTGCTTTTGAATTGAAAATTTTTATTCCAGAAATACTATGTGAATTGATTTTTTCAGAAGGAAAATATATTGATAAAATTATGTTCATAAATAATGATAGAAATATAGAGGTATATAAAAATCAATTTACAAGTTACTATAATATTTATGAAAGCGTATCTGAAAATTTATATAATAGAAAAATAACAAAAGAAAGTATAAAAAAAATAATATGTTTAAGTGCTACTTATGATGCTATAGAAAAAGTGTTAAAAGAAAATAAGCAATTAAGCAATTTTAGAGCAATAGGAGTAGGTATGAGAATTAGTGATAAGTATAGGCCTTTTTAAATAATACTATATAATCACATAACATAATCTATAATTTTAAAAGTCATATAGGAGGAGCAATGAATATTTGGGGTATATTAAACATTAACCCAACAAAGAACAAAGATGAAATAAAAAAAGCATATTTAAATAAACTTTCTGTTGTGCATCCAGAAGATGATGAAGAAGGATTTAAACTTTTAAGAAGATCTTATGAGGAAGCTTTGAAAGAAGCAGACAAAGATGAAGTAATAGATGAAGACAATACACCGATTGGAATCTGGATTAAAAAAGTAAATGAAGTTTATGATAAATTTTCTCTAAGAATAAATGAAGAAGCATGGAAAAATCTTTTAAACGAAGATGTATGTTATGGGATTGATACTAAAGAAGATGCAAGTGAAAAGCTTCTAGAATTTTTAATGGATAATTTCAGATTTCCACAAAAGATATGGATTTTATTAAATAATTATTTTGAATGGACAGAGCAAAAGGAAGAATTATATGAAAAGTTTCCATATGAATTTATAGATTATGTGGATAATAGAATAAAATATATTGATGTATTAAATTATGAATTATTTGAAAATATTGATGACAATAAAAATTATGACCAATGGATAGAATCTTATTATAAAATAAGAAGGGAATTAAATGAAAGAAACTTAGATGAAGCTAAAAAATCTTTAGATAATATTGAACAATTAAATATATTTCATCCATCACTAGAGGTTTTAAAAATAAGATATTTTATCAGTAACAATGATATTGAAAATGCACGAAGCATAAGTGAAAGATTAATTGAAGAATACGCAAATGAACCAGATGTTATGTATTCTATGGCAGAAGTTGAATGGATCGAAAAGAATGTGAATGAAGCAAAATTATTGTATGAAAAAGTGCTTGAAATTTTACCAGAGGACTATAATTCAATTTGTGGACTAGCTGACTGCTACTTAGAACTAGATGAATTAGATAAAGCTAAAGATCTATACTTAAATCTTATGAGAAGAAATTCATATGATGATTATGTTAGAAGAAAGATAGCTGAAACTAACGACAAACTTATAGATCAGTATAAAGAGAGTCATGAAGAAAAATCTCTATCTGAAAAATTTAATATAGCATGGTGTCTTTATGAAAACTATAGATATGATGAAATATTGGAATTATCAAAAGAGATAGATTGTGATGAAGAAAATCAAAGCCAATATTTTGATTTAATGGGAAGAACATATTCTTCTTTAGAAGAGTACTCAAAAGCATTGAATTATTTTAATATGTGGTGTGAAAAAATAGATACAAGAAATTCGGAAGAGAGAGATAATAATAGACAACTTGAATATATCTATTGCGAAAAAGCTAGAATTCTTATGAAGTTGGAAAAATATGAAGAAGCAATTAAAATTTGCAGTAATTGTTTAGAAATCAATAATAAGAATATAGGAAGCTTATATATAAAATCATATTCATTAAATAAGCTAAAAAAGTTTGAAGAAGCTTTAAAAATTAGTGAAGAAGCATTAGAACTAGATAATTCCAATGTTAAATTCCATATGAACAAAGCAGAATCACTGTATGAACTTGGCTATCATAGAGATGCTTTAGATTCTTTAGAAGAAGCAATAAATATATATCCATATAATTCAGAAGCGTATGCTTTAGAAATGGAAATTTATTATGAGCATTCAGAATATGAAAGAATACTGGAAATATATGAAGAAGTAGAAAAACAAGGCGTTGTAGACGATAAAATAAATTTATATAAATTGAAGACAATAAACAGCATGAAAAAATTAGATGAATCAGAAGAAATAGCTATAAATATTTTAAATTCAATTAAGGAAAATGATGATGTATGTAATATTGCTGATGAAGTATATTATGAATTATCATTGATTTATTGTGATAGACGTGATTATAAAACAGCTTTATCATATATAAATAAATCTTTTGATATAGATAAAAGAAAATTAAAGTTTTATTATTGCAGGGGATATATTTATAAAGCATTAAAGGAATATGATAAAGCAATTAAAGATTATGATTATGCAATAGATAGAGCTCCAGAAGACATATTCTCTTATTTAAGAAAAGCTGAAATTTATAGAATTCAGAATGACAAAGAAAAAAGTATAACTGAATATAAGAAGGTTCTAGAAATAGATTCTAAACATGAGTATGTTAATAATGAAATTGGAGAAATCTATGAAGAATTACATGAATATGATAAGGCTTTAGAATATTATAATAAACAAATAGAAGTAAAAAAGGAACCATATTATTTAATTAATCGTGGACTTCTTTATAAAAAAATAGATAGAGAAGATGAAGCAGTTAAAGACTATGAAGAGACAATAAAAATAGATCCTAAAAATCCACATGCTTACAATAACATTGGAGTTATTTATAAGGATAGAGGCGAATTTGAAAAGGCAATTCAATATTTTATAAAAGCAATTGAAGTAATGGATGATGATGTTTATGTTCAATTTTATAATAATATTGGAAAGTCATATAAGAACATAAAAGAATTTGATAATGCAATAAAATATTACGATGAAGGAATATGCAAATTAGAAAATGAGCCAAGTCTGTATTATAATAAAGCAAAAACTCTTATGGCTATGAGAAAATATGAAGAAGCAATAGAAGTATATATTGAAGGAGCTAAGCTAAATGATGCAGATAAAGAAGATTTTTATGATGAAATAGGTGATGCATATAAAGCACTTCAAGAATATGATAATGCTATTATATGGTATGAAAAGGTAATAAAATTAAATCCTAATCATAGTTTTGAATATAGACAGATTGGAAATGCTTATGAAAGAAGAAATCATTATGATACTGCAATTGCATATTATTTAAAGCAGATAAAAATAAATGATAATAATCCATTAAATTATATATGTTTAGCAGGAGCATATAAATATAAAAAACAGAAAATAAAAGCACGTATTTATTATAAAAAAGCTTTAAAGCTGTACATGGATAGGAATAGAGATTCATCATTTGATGTTTGTGAAATAGGAAGATGCTATATGGAGCTGAATAAGCATAAAGAAGCCGTTTTTTATTTGAATAAAGCTATTGAAAAGCCATGTAATAATTGCGATTTTGATGGATGCTATGAAGCGTATTATATATTAGGTGAAATGTATGAGAATGAAAAAGATTATGAAACGGCCTATAAGTATTATAAAAAAGCATATGATATACGAGATAATTTGGAAGAACATGTTGAAGCTTTAGAAAGAATGAAAAAAATTTTAAATATTGACTAAAACTTTTATTTAGTATTTGGAGGGTTATATGATTATAGGAATTGATCTTGGTACTACAAATAGTTTAGTATCATACTTTACAGAAGGTGGCCCAGTTATTATACCTAATAGGCTTGGAGATAATCTCACTCCTTCTGTAGTCAGCATAAATGAAGAAAATGGAGAAATATATGTAGGAAAAATAGCAAAGGAAAGAAAAATTACTCATCCTAATTTAACAGCAGATATATTTAAAAGAAGTATGGGAACAGAAAAGAAATTCCATCTTGGAGAAGAAGAATTCTCAGCAGAAGAGCTATCTTCATTTGTTCTCCGTTCTTTAAAAGAAGATGCAGAAGAATATTTAGGACAAACAATAAATGAAGCTGTTATAAGTGTACCAGCATATTTTAATGATGCACAAAGAAAAGCAACTCAAAGAGGTGGAAAACTTGCAGGTTTAAAAGTCGAAAGGATGATAAATGAACCAACAGCAGCTTCCATTGCTTATGGACTTCATAATGAAAATTTAAATACTAGGTTTTTAGTATTTGATCTTGGTGGAGGTACATTTGATATATCTATTTTAGAACTGTATAAAAATATTATGGAAGTAAGAGCAGTTGCAGGAGATAATTTCTTAGGTGGAGAAGATTTTACTGAAATTTTAGTTAATATGTTTTTCAATTCTAAAAAAATAAAATGTAATTCATTTGATACTAAACTTATTGAGCATGTAAGAAAGCAGGCTGAACTCTGTAAGCAGGAATTCTCGAATAGTAAAAATGTTATTATGAAATGTAAGATTAATGGAGAATTAATTGAACAAGAATTTTTCATTGAAGAGTATGAAAAGAATTGTCAGCTTCTTTTGGCAAAAATAAGAAAACCTATTGAAAGAGTACTAAAAGATGCTGCAATAAAGGTTAGAGAAATAGATGAGATAATATTAGTTGGTGGTGCTACGAAGTCATCAATTGTTAGAAACTTTGTAGGCAAGCTATTTGGAAGATTGCCAAATACTAATATAAATCCAGATGAAGCTGTGGCACTTGGCGCTGCTATTCATGGAGCAATGAAGGAAAGAAATGAAGCAATAAAGGAAATTGTACTTACTGATGTGTGTTCATATACACTTGGAACTAATGTTTCATTAAGAAGGGAGGATGATTCTTATGAATCAGGTCACTTTTATCCAATAATAGAAAGAAACACAGTTATTCCAGTAAGTAAAACTGAGAGGTTATATACAACATATGATAATCAGCCATCTATTAACATAGAAATACTTCAAGGTGAAAGTCGTTTCGCTAAAAATAATCTTTTCCTTGGTGAATTAAATATAGATGTTCCAAAAGGTCCAGCAGGAAGAGAAGCAGTTGATGTTACTTATACTTATGATATTAATTCAATACTTGAAGTAGAAGTAACAGTAGTTTCAACAAAGTTAAAAAAACGAATTGTAATACAAAAAAATGAAGGCGCCATGAGTGAAGAAGAAATTGAAGAAAGACTTAAAGAGTTAAGTTATCTCAAAATACATCCAAGAGATAAAGAAGAAAATAAACTTTTACTTGCAAAAGGTGAAAGACTCTATGAAGAAAGCTTTGGAGAGGCAAGACGTACTATTGATATGTATTTAAGAGACTTTGAGGAAACACTAGATAAACAGAATAAGCATGATATAGAGGTATCAGCAGAGGAATTAAAAAAATTTTTTGATATAGTTGAAAATGATGGACTTGATTAAAAAAATAAAAGAATAAGATTATTTTTCTTGGAGAAACTCTTATTATTATATTTAGTAATAAAGGAGAGTTTAGTATGAGTAATAAAAGTGATAAAGTTATTTCAACTAAATATGGAAAAGGAACTAATTATAATGATGAGATTGATGGATATGAGCTTGTAGATTATGATGAAGGATATAATTATTTGTCAAACAATGATGGAAATAAAGAGGTTTTGATGAGGATATTTCCAAATCCGGATTGGCAAAGGATATGAGTTTTTTAAAACTTTAAAGAAAATATAAGAAATTACCTTAGGAAGAACTCCTAAGGTAATTTTTTTAGCCGTAATTTATTCAGTTTTTTCTATTAGCATTCTTTTAATTAAAATTCTATACTTGATTGCCATTGGAATGGTTGCACCAATCCATGCAAAAGGGCTAGCAAGACATATACCAATATAGCCTATAAATGCAGGCAAAGTAAATGCTACAATAACCCTTGCAACAAGTTCTGCAACACCAGCCATCATTGGTATAAATGCATCACCAATTCCTTGAAGTGAGTTTCTATATATAAATAACATTCCAAGGATAGGAAGAAAGATAGCGACAGTATTAAGATACTGCTTACTGTAATTAAGTGCTTCAATTTGGTCACTGCTTATAAATAATGTGCTTAATGATTTACCGAATACAAATAATACTACAGCAGCAATTATACTAACCATTATAGTTATGATAGAACCTTTTTTTACGCCTTCTTTAATACGATCATATTTACCGGCTCCAAGATTTTGACCACAATATGTAGCCATGGTAGTTCCAAATGATATACCGGGCTGAGTAACTATTTGCTCAACTTTAGATGCAGCTGTGTATGCTGCGATAACAGTAGATCCAAAGGCATTCAATGCAGTTTGAAGAACCATTACTCCAGTTGCTGTAATTGAAAATTGAAGAGCCATAGGAATACCCACATTAAGGTGTTTTAAAGCAAAATTTTTATCCCATATCCAATCTTCTTTTTTTAATCTTAAAATCGGATATTTTTTTAATGCATATATTAGGCATAAGATACCAGAAATTCCTTGAGCAATTACAGTTGCATAAGCAGCTCCTCTTACCCCCATATTAAAATTTAATATGAAAAATAAGTCCAATATAATATTTAAAATTGAAGATAGAATAAGAAAATATAAAGGTGTCTTAGAATCACCAAGAGATCTTAATATTCCGGCAATCATATTATAAAATACAGTTGCACAAGTACCAGCATAAATTATAATTATGTATATTGTAGCATCATTTATAATATCGTCTGGTGTATTCATAAGTGAAAGTACAGGTTTTGCAGATAACATACTAGCAAGTGTAATTATAATAGTTGATATAATGCTTAGAATAGTCGATGTAGCAACAGACTTTCTAAGTCCATCCTCATCATTAGCACCAAAACGTTGTGCAATAATGACTGAAAATCCACCTGTTAGTCCAAAAGTAAATCCAAGAATAAGAAATGAAAGAGAACCAGTAACACCTACAGCAGCAAGTGCTTGTACTCCTACATATCTGCCAACTATTATGGTGTCAACCATACTATAAAATTGTTGAAAAACATTTCCTATAAGCAGAGGAATTGAGAAGAATAAAATTAGTTTAACTGGATTGCCAGTAGTCATATCTTTATCCTTTCTAAATATATATTAATCTACTGTAGAATATCATCGTTTATTTTAAAATTGCAAGAAAAAATTAATTGAATTTATTTTTTTATGACGTTGGGAATTTTGAGATATATAGAATATAAAATGACAAAAAAGTTTCCATAATTATATGGAATATTAAATTAGATAAAAGTGTCATAATAATAAAAGTATATAATGAACAGGATATTTGCATAAATATATGTTATTAAGTATTTAAAAGAATTTATATGGGTACTATTCTATGAGATAGCTTTTAATAAATAATTTTTTATGAAGGATTTTATAAAAAAATATAGAATAAGTAACATAAATAGTGTATAATTATGTTAATGTATGAAAACGATTTGAAGGTAAGGAGAGATTTTTTTGCTTTTATATGTAATAAATGTTTTATATGATGGACTAGTAAATTTAAATAAAGTTAAAAATGATATTAAAATAATGGAAGATGCAGAATACATATCTAGATTGGGAGAAGTAGACAAGACACATAACACTTTAGAGATTCATCAAAAACTTTTAAATGTAGTAGAAAGATTTAATAAATACTATATTTCTTATAATGATATAATGGATGTATTAAAGAAGTTATTGTTAAATGTTCATAACCAGTGGATAATTGATAGATATCACGAAACTTTTTATAAATATATATTTAAGGATAGAATAGAAATAGCATCTTTAATAAGTAGGAATTTATTAGCAGCAAATGAATTAGCTATAAGTGGATAAATTTTTATACTTTATTTAAAGGTTTACATTAATTTTGAATAACAAAGTTACAAATCATTTATTGAAGTAGCTTTGTTATTTTTTAATTATATATATGAATAATTTAAGTAAAAATAAACACAATAATATTTAAAATTGTGTTTATAGAAAGGAGTATTTAAATATGAATTTTCCAACTTCGTTTCCAAAGCAAAAGCAAAATATTCAGCCGGGACTTGAATATGAAATGAACCCAATGCCTATATTTGATGATCCAAAATACAATAGTTGTTGTGAAGTACTAAAAGATAAAGTAGCCATAATAACAGGTGGAGATAGTGGGATAGGTAAAGCAGTTGCAATTGCTTATGCAAAGCAAGGGGCAGATATAGTTATAGTTTATTATAATGAAAAGAAAGATGCAGAAGATACAAAAAAAATAGTAGATTCTATAGGAAGAAAATGTACCTTAATAGAAGGTGATATTTCAAATAAAGATTTTTGTAATTCAGTAATTGATTTAACAATAAAAGAATATAAAAAACTAGATATATTGATTAATAATAGTGCAGTACAATATGAGTGTAAAGATATAAAACAATTACCTGATGAGCAATTTGATAAGACATTTAAGACTAATGTATATGGGACTTTTTATATGACAAAAGCAGCAATGAATGTTTTAAAAAGTGGTGGATGTATAATAAATACAACATCAGTTGTGGCATATAAAGGAAATGATATATTAATAGATTATTCAATGACAAAAGGAGCCCTTGTAGCTTTTACTAGAAGTTTGGCTTTAGCTCTAGCAAAGGGAAAGACTGGGATAAGAGTCAATGCTGTTGCACCAGGACCAATATGGACACCTCTTATACCATCAAGTTTTGATGAGATAAAAACATCTAAACATGGAAGTACAACGCCAATGGGAAGGGCAGGGCAGCCAGTGGAATGTGCAGGTGCATATGTATTTTTAGCATCAGATTCAGCATCGTATATAACAGGCCAAACAATACATATAGATGGTGGAGATTTTTTAAATAGCTAGATGAAAAAAGTTATAAATTAAAAGCGGGATGGGAAAAGATATAAAAGTATATTAGATAATGAATTTTTTATTTATAAGGAGTATTAAATGGAATTAAAAATGGATTTTAATCAATTTAACAATATTGTAGAAAAAGAAGGGCTGGATTCCGCAATAAAATATAAGAATGAGTATATACCAAAAAGATTATTCCAATATAATGCTTTATTAGATAAAAGATATAATAATTATATAGAAAAGAATGAAAAAAAATTAGAGTCATTAAAGGAAAACAAAATTTATGTTACTAATTATAGATGCTTTAATGATCCATTTGAATTTGAAATGCTTTCAGTAGACATGGATAAATTACAAAAAGAAAATTATGATATTAAAGAAATAGATAAATTCTTAAATGCATTTAAAAATAAAATTCTTGTAGCATGTTTTACAACAATAAATGATAATATGCCTATGTGGGCACATTATGCTAACAATCATAAAGGATATTGTGTAGAATATGAGATAAATGATACAGAAAAAATATATCCTGTATTTTATGAGCAATTCAGAAATAATAATTCTAAAGAGTTAACAAATATGGTTAGAGAACTTTATGATTATTATAGTAATTTAAATAATCATAAAGAAGAATTCTATAAAATATTTTCTTATTTTTATTTATCTTTATGTTGTAAAAATAAGTTTTGGGAATATGAAAATGAGTATAGGATGTTATATAAAACAGATGAAATTGAAGTAAATATAGAAAAGGTAATTAAAATAGAAGATGAAGATATGAATGTAAAATCTATATATATTGGATATAAATGTGAAGATGATTATGTGAATGAATTGATTAATATATCAAAGAAGATAAAATGTAATGTATATAAGATGGATTTCAATAAATATGGTGTAGACTATAAATTAATAAGTAAGCAGATTTAAGAAGAGCATTAGTTACATATAAAAAAGAAAATAACTATAATTAAAATAAAAATGTGAGAGACAAGCTGAATTAATGTTTCTCACATTTAATTTTTATATTAGTAACTATAAAATATAAGTGGAATATTATATTTTATAGCAATAATTGTTAATATTATAATTTGAATAGATAAAAAAATGGATGCCACATTTATTAAACATAACAGGTATGCAGTGAGATCGATAGTTATAGGAGGAAGATATGATATCTTTAAGCAAAATAAAAGAAGATGATTTGTATCTATTGGGAAAGTGGCGAATTAATAATAAATTTTTAAACAAACATAGCTCAGAAATTCGACTTAATCTAGAAAAAGAAAGAATATGGTTTAATAAAATTATGACTGATGAACTGTGCAAATATTGGATTATAGATATTAATAATATAAAAATAGGTGTGATAAATATAAATAATATAGATATAAAAAATAAGGAATGTTGTTTAGAATATAGCATACAAGATATACATTTTAAAGAAAGAGATATGATTTATACTATAATATTTTATATTTGTGATTATATTTTTAATGTGATGAACCTGGACAAAATATATTGTAATGTTCATAGGTTTGATAAATTTAATATTAAACTTTTAAAAAGGATTGGTAATGAGATAAAAGATAGTATAATGTATTGTGATAAGGACTTAATTAATATATGTATAGATAGAAAAGACTGTCAAACTTTAAAAGATAAAGATTTTTTAGAAAAGATATTTATAGAATAAAATAATGAAAATTGACTAAAAAAAATAACTATGGTAATATATGCATGTTAATAGAATTTATTTTGATGGCTGAGAATTAGGTTATATCTAATTTTCAGCTTTTATTAAAATTAAAAAATATCAGATTCTGTTAGGTTGTTATGAAAAAATAGCTTAACATTTCGTAGAATTACTCGCT
>ENA-OWPM01000349-OWPM01000349.1-human-gut-metagenome-genome-assembly--contig:-NODE-349-length-60037-cov-6.850155_pt1 | contig 60037 bp, 59 predicted proteins | sample MGYA00248267_ERZ651852 | MGnify/ENA primary metagenome ERZ651852 (study PRJEB26924, sample SAMEA4378228) | human gut metagenome | biome: human gut; feature: human-associated habitat; material: faeces... | reverse complement strand
TACAAGAATAGGAGAAAGGAAGAAAAAAGTCAATAATTTAGATACCCAGAAAGAGAGGTGAGATAAAAAGCAATGAATATAAAAGAGATGAATTACCCTGTTAATGCCGGAATCACCAAGGCCATAAAAGAAAAAGGATTAAAACAGGTTTATGTAGCAGAACGTGTTGGCTGTACACCACAGAAGTTAAATGACATGATTGCAGGCAGATGCTTAATTAAAGCGTGTGATATTCCAAGAATCGCAAAAGCTCTTGGAGTTGAAATAAATTATCTTTTTGAAATAGAGAAAGGAGCATAGGCAAATGGAAAAAGACCTCATACAGCTAGAAGTAACTGCGGATATAACAGAGGCACAGGAGAAAATAAGCTATTTAGTGGAATTATTAAAAGAAGCCAATTCATTGGCAGATGAACTGGCTTCCAAAAAACTCAATATTTTTATTTATATGAAATGTTGAGTTTAAGATCAATTTCATTGTGACAAAACGGGCAAAGACTTTTTCCGGGAGTTACGGAAACTGAGGAGCGACAATGCGGACATTCTATATCGTAACAACGAGAATTTGCTTGTTGCTCAATATTAGAACGCATTGTTTTTTCTAAATCTCTGGAAAAACGATTCATGTCAGATTTGCTGAATAAATTATATTTTTTTGCCATACATACACCACCTTTCTATTAAAATTGAACGTTCTAATAGCATGTTACTATAAAAATACTAGAATGTCAATATAATGTATAGAAAATATGTTTGTACACAATATATTGCGTATATATGTGATGGTTTAGATATCCAGAAAGAGAGGTGAGGCAAACAATGCCAAAAGTAAAATTAAACCGCGATGCTCCACTTAACGAAGCCGCAAAAAGATTTTATCACTTTTTCAGAGCTGGAAAGAGTAAAGCCCAGATCTGTAAATTAATGGGATACAGTGATGCGACAGACTGTAACAGACTCAAAGCCCCGGAGTTCTTTACCCTCCGGGAGCTGAGAATCCTTTACAAAGAAGCACAGTTACCCGATGAAGAATTTATGAAGATGATCCGAGAGGAGAAATAAATGAAACAGTACATAATCATAGCCCTCTGCATCCTTGCAGGGAAATATGTGGACATCCCGATCTGGTTAAACGTCTGCTTCGGGATGGCAGCATTCTGGGCGGTAAGCCAGATTAATAGAGAGTGGGAGTAGAAATGACAGAAGAAGAAAGAAAAAGGGAAGTAGAACGGATTTCCAGAAAAACCCAGAAATCCGTAAAAACTCCCTCAAACGAACAGAGGATCATCTGCATTGTTCGATTTAAAGCCGGAAACCTTGCAAGTTACATAGGCACTCTGGAAGAAGCAACCAGAAAAGCAAAAGAGATGGAATGCCTGTACGGTCCGATCGAACATATTGAATAAAAAAAGACTCATGTAATGCAAATACATGAGCCGGGGTGACTTTCTGCCACTTGGATAATAAAACCTATAAAAAATATAACACCCAGGTGTCAGAAAGTCAAGATTCAAGCAGGAAAAACCTGCTATATTTTTAACTCTTTTTCAGGGGGCGGAAAGCCTCTTGGAAGCTCGATTAGGGGTATTAGACTTACGACAGGAGACACTTATATGAGGTGGGCATATATCAGAGAGGTATGGGAGTTTGACAGCACCATAGAGATAGAGGAGAAGCATACAGGAAGATATGGAGCAAAGGGACAGGTAAGAGAAGAAAAAAGAAAAGCCACTCCGGAAGAGATCGCAAAGCAGAATCAGTGGAGACGGCAAAGAGACGTCAGGAGACTGATCAAGTGGAACTTCTCCCCAGGCGATTACTGGATGACTCTTACCTACAAAAAAGGAGAACGTCCCACATGGGAACAGATGAAAAAAGATTTGGCAAAGCTGATTAGGAAATTGAGAGCAAAATATAAAAAGAATGGGTGGGAGCTGAAATACATCTACCGTCTGGCAATCGGAAAGAAAGGTGGTCCCCATGTACATCTTCTGGTAAACCGCGAAGCCAATGAAACCACCGGTACGGACAAGCTACTTTCAGAACTCTGGGAAAACGGACATGTATATTTCGCTTCCCTTTACGATGCCGGCGGATATGTAAAACTTGCAGAGTACATTACGAAGCCTTTGGAAGAACATGAACCGGATGAAATCAAACGTTACAGCTGTTCTCGGAATCTGATCAGAAAGGAACCGGATAGAAAAAAAGTCAAACGCCGGAGTCTGGTAGACAAACAGGGACAGATGATCTACCCAACTGCCCGAAAGGGGTACTACATAGACCCTGAGTCAGTAAAGATGGGAATCAATCCGTTCACTGGCTATGCGTACCGACATTATACGCTCATAAAGATAGACAGGAGGATTTAAAGATGGGAGAACCCAGGATGGCAAGAGTAGATGTTTCCATTCTTGTCAGAGAAAAAGGTGCAAAAGTAAAGAGAGGTAAATACCTGTACATAATCGCCAGCAAGGATTTCCCTAAAGGTCCTGGGAATCCTATCAGCGGATCAGCGTATGTAGAAAATACAACAGTAAACCGAATGGCTCTGCAATGCCTGGTGGATGCCTTGCAGAGAATACATAGACCATCCATGGTCACAATCCACACAACCAGTGGGTACCTTCAGAACGGATACCGCAGCCTTCCGGAATGGAAAGGAAACGGATGGACCAGAAAAGATAAGAAAGAATTACGCAATGCAGACCTCTGGCAGCAGGCGGACAAGCTGTTAAGCAACCATGCAGTGCGATTCAAAATGCAAATATGAAAACGTGAGAGGAGAACATAATGTTTGAGAAGTTTGGAGAAATGGATTATGAGGAATTTATCCGTACGGCAGCAGCGGAGAGACAGGAAGGTGATCTGGAAGCCCTAATCACCCTGGCTGTAGAAAATGGTCTTGAAAAAGAGGACGCAGAAGATTACATGGATGGTATCGTGGATACCCTTGCAACCCCGTATATGGCAGCACTTGCGAAACTTGAAGGAGAAGCTAAAGAACTTGGAATAAGAGGACACCAGCTTGATCAGAAAGACACCATCCTGACATTGTTGGATAAAAACGAAGAACTGTGCCTTGCAGTCAGAAAAAAGGAAAAGACATTAACAGAATGTCTGGCGAGGATTCTCACCTTTTCGAGCGAGTGCGCAGTTCAGGTACCGGATGCAATCGTAAAACTGGCAGAGTTCCGCATGGACGGAAGGAAAGAAAAGATGAAAGGTCCAGTATATGAAGGCGGGGAAACGAAAGCAGATGTGCGCAGGATCGCAAAAGAATATTATCTGGAGGCGTAAGTATGCTTGGAGTAAAAGGATTTGATAAAGACCTGGCCACTTCATACGGTTCAGGCGTGAAACTGGAAGCAGGAAAAACCTACAAAGAAGATGAGTGCAAAGTATACCGTAATGGATGGCATTTCGTAGAGTACGCACCGGACTGTCTGGAGTATTTTCCTCTTGGCTCTGGAAACCGTTATTTCCTGATCGAGGCAGCAGGAGACATAAATGAAGAACAGGATTTCCGATGCTGCTGTACAGAGATCACCCTGCTGAGAGAACTGAACCTGAAAGCTTTTGCCGGGATGTCTATGAGGTATATGATACAGAACCCTAAGATGGAATGGCAGAGGGAAGCCGGACACCTGCAGATAAAACCGGAAATTGCGCTGGCGCAAAAAGATGAGATTGCGATTGCGAGAGGCAGACACCCGAAAGTCCGTCTGAAGACGGGAGCAGTCGGCGGGCTGATACAGGAAGATGAAGACAGGAATATCATATGCGCCAGGGTATTTTGGGCAGAAAAAGATGGGACATATTTTTTGGATTCCGGAGAGATACGGAGGAAAGAATAGTGAAACGCAGATTGATCGAAAAGATAGCGGTACCGGTACCGAAACACAAAAACAAAAAGATTGCAGGGAAAGTCCAGATAGAAAAAGAGTATCTGATATTGGATCTATTCCGGAAAAATACATATATCGGGCGGTATGTTCTGGATACAGAAACGGGAGAACATGCTTATGTATCAGAACTGGGACACTGGCATTCCTATAAGTTGCTGCGGATCATGGGATATGACCCCATGTACGAAAGTCTTTACAGCCCGAGGATATTAAGAGATTTCCAATGGGATACGAAAGAAGATGAAGAACTTGCGAAAAAGGCTCTCCTGCCAGAATGCGCAAACAGAAATATCATGGCAGCGATTCAGGATATGGAAGAAGATTATGATAAAGAGAAGCGCGTCCGGGCATTAGATAACAAATACCGCAGGATAGACAAACTTATGGACGGGATCCCAGAAGAAGACGGGGCATTTAGAGACTGGGTCTATAAGATAGGCAGCAGGGAAAAGTATCTTTTCTGGGACAAAGAAAACAGAACATACGGATGCAGCAACTGCGGAGCCCAAGTACCGGAAAAAGCCCTGGACGGACCAAAACAGGGAGAGATAAGCAAATGCCCTGAATGCGGACAGAAGGCAGTTATAAAAAAGAGAACCCGTCACATCTGGACAAAAGCAAGGGTATGCAGACTGGAAAGGGCGACGCCGGAATATGGCGTAGCCAGACATTACAGGATAGAGATCGAACACCGCATAAGCGGACACGGGATCTATCTGGATGAAGGAGTCCGCATCCTTTTGTATAACAAAGGGCATGTGAAGCCAGGATACATGATTTTTTATAACCAGGATGGATTTGTTGAAGAGTGGTATACAGGACTGGTCAGAAGTAACTGGTACACGAGTAATCCGAGGAATAAACGTATAGATGAATGTTTCCTGTATCCGGAAGGGATCCCGGAAGCCTTAAAAGGGACCATGTATGAAAGCATGACCAATGCCTTTGTAGAAATGTCAAAGAAGGAAATGAAAGCAGATTACAATGCCGCAATGGCAGCAGGATGCCGTAATAAAGGACTTGGAATGATGATGGAATATCTGGCAAAAGGACGTTTTTACAGACTGCTTCAGGAAACGACAGGGCACTGTTGGGCATACAACGGTTCCTATAGCGGATACCTGCAGATAGATGGAAACAGCATAGAAGAAGTCATGGGACTGTCAGATAAACAGAAGATCAACCGTCTCAGGGAAGAAAACGGAGGCTGTTTGAAATTAGAGTGGCTGAGATACTCAGAGGCACACAACTGCAAGATATCCAAAAAGAGTATGGATTATCTGGAAGAATGCGGGATCAATACTGATAAGATAGAAACACTGCCGGGTGGGATTCCAGACAAAATGAGTATCGAACAGATTGTTAATTACGTAAGAAAGCAGACGGAGCAGGGATATAAAACACCTAAAAGGGTGCTGGAACAGTGGGCAGACTATCTGAGCATGTGCCAGGCGCAGAATAAGAGCCTTGATGAGGAATTGTTTTATAAACCAAAGAACTTAAAACAGAGACATGACGAACTGGTAACAGATGGTCAGAAACTCGATATCGTAAAAAGAATGAATACTGATCCGAAATTGAGGCAGCAGGAAGCTGAAAAGATGGAAGAAAAATTCTCGGGAGCTTCTGCGGTAATGAAAGAAGTAAAAGAAAAGTATGAATTTGCCGCAGACGGGTACCGGATGATCATGCCGGAAAGCCCGGTAGAGATCGTAAGGGAAGGATATGCCCTGCATCATTGTGCCGGAAGCTCCGAAAGGTACTTCAACCGGATCGAGAACAGGGAAACATTTATCGGATTCCTTAGAAGGGAGAAGGAACCGGATATCCCGTTCTATACCATCGAGTTTGAACCGGGAGGAACGATCCGACAGAACCGCTCCTATTATGATGAAGAACCGGGAATCGAGGAGATAAGGGATTTTCTGAAACTCTGGCAGAAAGAGATAAAAAAGAGACTTACAAAAGAAGACAGGGTGCACGCGGCAAAGAGTGCAGCCTTAAGGGAACAGAATATAAAAGAACTTCAGGAAAACCAGAACACATTCGTCCTGAAAAAACTGGAAGAAGATTTTATGGAGGCGGTATAAGTGGAAAATATTGTAAAAGACTATCAGGGATTTAAAAGAGATACAGACCTTGCTGTTGAGAAGATACGTACCGGTGCAATGACGATGGCACAGGGTGCAGTGGAACTGGGATACCAGTTAAAAATCGCAAGGGATACCGGAGTCCTTCAGGAATCCGGGTACAGCACGATGGGAGAATTTGCCAGGGAAGAATACGGACTCCGCCCTGACCAGACAACAAGATACATACAGCTGAATGATAAATATTCAGAAAACGGCTATTCCAGAAGACTACAGGAAAAATACACCGGCATAGGAAAGACGATCCTGATGGAGATGCTGACGCTTCCAGATATCATAAGCGAGGAGATCACGGAAAGCTTTTCGAAAGAAGATGTAAGAACCTTAAATTCTGAGATAAAAGAAGAGAATATGATCACCGATCTGGAGGTGATAATGGAAGAGACCGACCAGAAACAGGAAGAACTTCCGTCAATCCTGGAAAAAACAGTCTACCAGCTAGGCAAAGACTATCCTGAAAAGTATATAGAACTGTTTGAAGCCCTTGAGATCGATGACAGTCAGGGAGCAGCAGAGATCCTTGCCCCGAATGAAGAAAAGATATATTCCCTGCGTATTCCTGGAATAGGACGCATGCTTCTGTCATTGAAATTATCAGAACAGGAAATAAGACTGATCAATGTCAGGTCACAGGAAAAAGAGGATTTTATCTGGCAGCAGCTGGAGAGAGCATTAAGAAATCTCATGGATTTTACAAAAAATGCAAAAGAATCGTGGGAAAAACAGTATGGAGAAAAACTTCCGGAAAAAGAACATCTGGAAGATAAACCAGAGAAAAAACCTGCCAGGGTCCAGAAAGCAAAGAAACCAGAAAAGAAAAAGCCGGATCCAGTGGAAAAAGTGGATAACTCTGTGGATAAATGTCAAGAAACAGCAGTTGAAGGAAAAGAAGAACTGCGCACGGAAAGTACATCGCCGAAACCCGATTCTCAGACACCAAAATCCGAACCAGAAAATATCGAAAAATGTCAAGAAACAGCACAGACAGAATCAGAACCACAGATTCCCGGACAGGATAACATCCAGAATCATCCGGAATACATGCCAGAACCAGTAACTGAACAGGATGTTCGCCCGGAATTAGAAATTGCGCCGGCGCAATCAGAACAGCCAGTAGAAAGTCCGATAACCAGAAAAACCTACATGGATTCTTTAACAGCATATGGTACTGCCGAGTATCTTGCAAAAGCAATGAGATCATTTGCAAACAAAACCTATAACATGCTTCTGGCTCCTGCTTTCTGGGAAAGATGGCTGAATGAAAAAGTAGACCATAACGGAAGACCGTGGGAAAACTAAGGGTGCCCTAAAATTCACATAGATATCATTCCTACTCCCAAGCCTGTCAACGGGAGCAGGGGAAAGGAGAAATATAAGAATGAGTGATACATGGAATTTGTTTAATGTCCAGATAACCGAAATAGAAAAGGAAGAGTTGTCGAATCGCCTTTTCACGTTTCACGATGAGTATGAAGATCGATTCTGTATGTATTTCGATCATACAAAAGCAAACGAGGAACTGGATGAATTCTTATACTGGTATAAAGGGTTACACGATCTGATAGATGAATTGATATATAGAGACGAAAAAAATAATTGTAAAGGTGGTGGAATCAATGAACCTCAGACAGAAAAAGAAGTTATTCAATAAAAAAGTCGGTTGGAATCCACCAGAAGGGATGCATTACAGTGATAGACGCTACCATGATTTCATCGGAAAGCCCTGGGGAGGACTGGCAGAACTGAAGAAACAGGAAAACATCAGAGCGGTAGAAGACTTTAACCGGAATATTCAGGATAGAAATATTCAGATTAGAGCATCACGGAGGTACACCAGATGAATCAGGAAGGATTACTGTTCCCAAAAGGAATCATCAAAAAGAAACGGAAAAAACATCACAAAAGCATCATTGACAGAGACATGAAGGGCCAGTGCTTCATATGCGGCAAAACCGGCTACACAGAACGCCATCACATCTACGGAAGTGCAAACCGTAAGTATTCCGAGCAATATGGCTTGACTGTATATCTTTGTCCGGAATGCCACAGAATCTCAGATGTATCTGCACATAAGAACAAAGAAGTCAGATACACCCTGCAACGGATCGGCCAGAGAGCCTTCGAAACCAAATGCGGCAGCAGGGAACAATTTGTAAAGATGTTTGGAAAGAATTACCTGGAGGAAAAATAAATGAGTTCAAGACAGAAAGCAATGACCTGCAGACACAGTACAGGGAAGGCAGGAAACACAGCCGTATTTGTCCTTCCGACCTGTCCAAATATGCACATCATCAAAAATAAGATAGTAACAACCAGACGCCACTGCACAGACTGCAGATTCTATGAGGAGAAGAAATGAACCTATACGAAGTTAAAGACGCATCTACAGAACGTGTCCTTATTTCGGCTTCTCCGGCCGGAGAAGTTGCGAAATTATTAAAATGCTCTTCTCACAAGATAAGACAGGCATATTACTCAAACTTCGCGATTGAACATAAATACAAGGTAGACTGCGTGGATACGGCACTAAAAAAGAATGATTCAATATGGATAGACTGGGACTTATGCAGAAACAGAATTTTAAAATTATGCGAAAGGAGACCAGATGATGGGAAGAAACGCCGAAGGTTATCCGGATCCAACAGCCAGTAAAGCAATCCGGACAGCAGGACATATGCCAGAACAGATATATAAAGACTATTGTATCCTTCGGGCAATGGCATACCGTATGGGACTGGAGATAACCGGATTAAGAGACCAAAAGACAGGAAGGGAATACAGGAAATGAGAAAACGCTTAAGATACTGGTTATTCGAAGCCAGAGGAAAGAAATGCAGATTCTGCTGTTTATTCTGCCATTACTGGCACTTATGTCAAAATGATACATAAAAAGAAGGAGGCCGGGAACAATCATGCTCCCGGCTAAAAGTATGAAAAAGAAAAAAGTTTTGCAATTACTCTTTGCTCTGTACAGGTAATACTATACCCAGAAAATGTGAGTAATATGTGATACGGATTTGAAGAATTTGTGAAAGGGGAGCGATACCGATGGACAAGAATATCTTAAGCCAATACATAGACGCCTGCGAACTGATCAGAGAGACAGAAGAGGAGATTAAAAAGCTAAACCGAAAGAAAAAGACAGTAATACAGACCAATGTATCCGGAAGCAACCCTGAGTTTCCTTATAATCCACAACATTTTAAGGTACAGGGAACAACATTCTCTGTTAGGGATGATAGTCAGCTGCGCTACCAACAGAAAATACTGGAAGAGAGAAGAAGACAGGCAGAGCAGTTAAAGATAAACGTAGAAGGATGGCTAAACACAATCCCTCCCAGAATGCAGAGAATCATAAAATACAAGGTATTTGAAGAACTGACCTGGCAGCAGGTAGCCAGAAAGATGGGAAGAAAAGCCACAGAAGGTAGTGTAAAGATGGAATTTCAAAGATTTTTTGAAAAAAATTAAAGTTTGTTACGATTGTTACATATGTTACGATTTAAAATGTTATAGTGTAAACTGAACTCAGACGGATGAATTCCGTAGAATCTCCAATATACATTTTCTTAACGCCCTGTAGAAATATAGGGCGTTTTGTAGTATAATGAAGTGAATGCATGGAGGAGATAGAAAATGGAAGAATTAGCAAAATTTTTAACATCCAAAATAGGAAATACATTAATTTTTATTTTGTGTTTATTTGTACCTGGAAATTTATTTATTTTTCTCTGGAATCGAGATTTATATTTGGAATTAGATATTTTTAGATTAGGAGTACTTTCAATAACTGCGCCATGTACATTTTTTACATTGTTTATAGGGTTGCTTACTAATATTGTGATTTTTGAAAATAGAATTAATAGTAAGAGAGCACTTTCGTTTGAGGAGGGACTATCAATATCAGCAATTATGACATTTTTTGCGATTAATACACTGAATTTTGTTAAATTAATTGGACATGGTATAAAACTTTTAACAATTGGTTTTATAGGAGCGATACTATTTTTGATAGTAGTATGTACTATGATAAATGCTATAATAAATATTGTGATATATATAAAGAGAAGAAGTACAAAGAAGTAGCAGCTTGCGGGCTGCTTTTTCTATACTCAAAAAAAACGAAACGAATGAGAGGTGGTGAGGCTTGGCAAGAGCACCAGATCAGAGAGTAGAACAGGCCAAGACGTTATATGATAAAGGCCGGAAATTAATAGACATTGCCAACCAGTTAGGAATCCCGGAGGGAACCGTCCGAAGCTGGAAGAACAGATACAACTGGGATTGCAACGTTGCAAAAGAAAAACGCAACGTTGCGAAAACCAAAAAGAATAAAAAACAGAATCAGGAAGAGCCGTCTGTAGATGAGGTCAGTTCTATTATAGAGAATCCAGAACTGACTGATAAACAGCGGCTCTTTTGCGTTCATTATATCCGAAGCTTCAATGCAACAAAAGCATACCAGAAAGCATATGGATGCAGCTATGAAACAGCTATGGTGGAAGGTAGCAGTCACCTAAGAAATCCTAAGATAAAATCTGAAATCTTAAAGCTGAAGCAGGAACGCCTAAACCGAGAATTCCTTTCAGAGTCAGATATCTTCCAGAAGTACATGGATATAGCCTTCGCAGACATCACTGATTACATGACATTCGGTACGGAAGAGGTACCGGTTATGGCAATATATGGACCTGTGAAGATAAAGGATCCTGAGACCGGCGAAGAGAAACAGCTTACAAAAATTGTGAACACAGTCCGGTTCAAGGATTCTACCGAGGTGGACGGCACTATCCTGTCAGAAGTGAAACAGGGAAAAGATGGAGCCAGTATCAAATTATCAGACCGCATGAAAGCGTTACAATGGCTGTCTGATCACATGAATATGGGTACCGAAGAGCAGAAAGCAAAAGTTGCTCTTCTCCAGAAGAAAATCAAAGAAGACGATGACGGAAAGAAAGATGCACTTAAGAAGCTGGACGATGTCCTGAAAGAAATCGGAGGTGTTATCTGATATGCCTTTCAGCCAGAAACAGATAGAATACTTCCAGAACGCAAATCACAGATGGAACTTCAAGACCGGAGCAACCCGATCGGGAAAGACTTACATGGATTACTTTGTAATTCCAAAAAGAATTCGAGCCAGAATAGGCAAACCTGGTCTCTCTGTAATCCTTGGAGTCACCAAGTCCACAATTGAACGAAACATTCTGGAACCCATGCGTAATATCTGGGGACCAGAGCTTGTAGGAGAGATTAATAGCCAGAACAAATGCTATCTGTTCGGGGAAATGGTGTATTGTCTGGGTGCTGAAAAGGTCAGCCAGGTATCCAAACTTCGAGGAGCTTCTATCAAATACGTATACGGTGATGAGGTTGCAGACTGGAACGAAGAAGTCTTCGATATGCTGAAATCCCGTCTGGATAAGCCATACAGTTGCTTTGACGGAGCATTGAACCCGCAAGGACCAAATCATTGGCTAAAAGCTTTCTTGGAATCAGATCTGGATATATATGTTCAGGAGTATACAATCTTCGATAATCCTTTTCTGGATCCGCTTTTTGTAGAGAATCTCTGCAAAGAATATGAAGGCACTGTTTACTATGCCAGATACATCCTGGGGAAATGGGCGATTGCAGAAGGCCTTGTATATCCAATGTTTTCCAAAGACAGAAATATTACATCTGAACCGCAATATGTCGAAGCAAACTGTCAGTACTATGTTTCTATCGACTATGGTACCGTCAACCCGTTTGCTGTTGGAATTTTCTGCTTTGATGGCAGGAAATCCACAATGGTAAAAGAGGTTCATTATGATGGCCGCAAGCGCGGCACAGAAGGCAGAGCGGATAATGAGAAGTATTATAAACTCATGTGTGATGCGATAGGAGACATTCCAATCGAACAGATCATTGTGGATCCATCGGCAGCAGGCTTTATAGAAACCATAAAGAAATACGGGAAGTATACAGTAACAGGTGCAAATAATGATGTACTGAATGGAATCCAGGAAGTTACCAAGTATTTAAACATGGGACTTCTGATGATCCATGAGAGCTGTGTAGAAACAATAAAAGAATTTGAGTCTTACGCCTGGGACGATAAGAAACAGGGCGATGAAGTAATCAAAGAGAATGACCACCACATGGACCTTGTAAGGTACTATATTTACGGGGTGGCAAGAACACTGAACAGGTGGGTGATCTAAATGGGAATCATAACATGGATACAGGGGGTGTGGAAAAGAATGTTTCGGAGTGATGTAGAGAAAGTATTTGGAACAGATGCTCTCGTATCAGAAGTAATGGAAGCATGGATAACAAAATACGACAGGATCACAGAAGGAAAACCGGAATGGCAGAACCCGGACGATCAGGTAGGAAGCATCAACTTCGCAAAGTACATAGATGATGTAACTGCTGGGCTGGTGACTTTAGATCTTGGAATAGCATTGAGTGGAAGTGCCAGAGCAGACTGGCTGCAGAAGCAGGCAGATTATGTATTGTCAGCCATCACAGATAAAACGTCAGAAGCTCTTGGCAATGTGGGAATTATGTTCAAACCAAACGGGCAGAACGTGGATTACATAGAGCCAGGATGTTTCTTTCCCACAGCCACGAACAGCAATGGAGATGTCTTAGGATGCATCTTTGTAACAAGGCTACAGAAAGGAAAGAAATGGTATTCCAGATTCGAATGGCACCGGTTTGAAGAATCGGGAGAAGGAAACCTGTACGCGATCAGCAACAGAGCATTTGTGAGCAATAGGCCAGACGGCAAGGGGAAGGAATGTAGTTTACAGGAAGTCCCGGAGTGGAGCATGTTACAGTCAGATGTCTATATCCGGGATCTGGAGAAACCGCTGTATGCTTATTTTAAGAATCCTGCTTCAAATACGATTGATCGTGGCAGCAGTCTGGGAGTACCAATTTGGCATAACTGCATAAGGGAACTTCGGGATCTGGATATTGCCTGGAGTAGAAAGGGAACAGAGATAGAGGACAGCAAGCACATTACTTTCCTTCCCCAGTCTGCTGTAAGATTTGCAGATATGCACAATATCACTCTTCCTCGAATGATTCAGGGAGTGGAAATGGGGACTGGTGTAGACAGCGATAATAACATTCATGAACATGTTGCCACCCTGCTCACAGAACAGCGAATCAAGGATATCAACAGCAATCTGGCTATGATTTCAACCAAGTGCGGATTCAGTCAGGGAATGTTCCAGCTTGATGAGAAAACTGGAATGATGACTGCAACACAGGTAGAAGCAGATGATCAGGAAACCATTCGTACAGTCAAGAACATCCGTGATGCTTTAAAGAAATGTATGGATGACCTCTTATATGCACTGAATGCAATGGCAGACTTATATAGTCTGGCGCCTGCCGGCCCGTATGAAGTAGACTATTCCTTCGGGGATATCACTTACTCTTATCAGGAAGATATGCAGAATTGGTGGAAGTATAGAGTACAGGGAGATGTCCCTCCATGGATGTATTATGTGAAGTTTGAGGGAATGTCTGAGGAAGAAGCAAAGAAAATGGTGAAAGAAGCCCAGCCGGAAGAACCGGAGCTGTTCGGAGGAGAAGAATAAATGCTTACTCCAGAATATCTTTACAGGATTTCAGAAGCCAGCGAGGAGATCTCAGGGGAACTGCACGAGTATATCGTGAGAAGAATCATAGAAGGCATCATGAACCGAATCGGACGTGGCGAGTCTTACCTGCTTACAGCAAGAGACCGCTGGATGCTTGAGACATTACAGGAAGCGGGATATGTTCTGGAAGATATCATGCAGGAGATTAAGAAAAAGACCAGACTGCAGGAGAAGGAACTGAAAGAAGCCATGGAAGAAGCCGGTATCAAGGCTTTAGAATATGATGATCTGGTATATGCAATGGCAGATATCCCGCCGACAAATCTGCGGGCCTCTCCTCATCTGATCAGACTCATGCAGCGCAACTATGAAGCAACTCTTGGAACCATGAAGAACTTCACAAGGACAACCGCTACAGCTGCACAACGCCTATTCCTTCAGGAAGTAGACAATGCATACACCCTGGTATCTACAGGAACGGTATCATATACAAAAGCCGTCAAGGATGCTGTAGAGAAGATTGTGGAGCAGGGAGTAACAGTCGTTTATCCTTCTGGTCGTAAAGATACGATAGAAGCAGCAACATTAAGAGCAGTTCGAACTGGAATCGCACAGTCCACAGCAGAGATCAGCCTTGCCCGGATGGAAGAAACAGACTGGGACATTATTTTGACCTCAGCCCATATCGGAGCCAGAACCGGTGACGGAGGAGAAAACCCAGGGAACCATTACTGGTGGCAGGGAAGATTTTTTTCCCGCACCGGAAGAACGAAAGAGTTTCCGGACTTCAAGACCTGTACCGGATACGGAACAGTAGAAGGACTGGATGGAGCAAACTGCCGCCATAGCTTCGGACCTGGTGATGGTATTCATAATCCTTTTCAGGAATTTGACAAGGAGGAAAACAGAAAAGTCGAGAAGTTAAACCAGAGACAACGACTCCTGGAACGCCGAATCCGGAAAACCAAGAGGGAATTACAAGGAATGAAAGCTGGAATTGATGCCTGCAAGGATGAGAAACTAAAGTTCGAACTCCAACAGGATTACGACAAGAAAGCACATCTCTTGCAGAAACAGAATGATGCCTATTCTAAATACTGCGATGAGAACGGTCTGAAGAAACTGCAGGATCGGTTAAGAATTGCCAAATGGGATAGGAAACAGGCAGCAGAAGCCAGAGCAGCTGCTAAGCGGTACCAGACAGCCAGAGGAACAAATACATTGAAAAATGCGGCAGGGCAGGATATAATAAAGGTTGAAAAGAATTCTTTAACCGCAGAGCCTAATAGTATTACTCAGGTCATTAAAAAGAAAGGTGGGATTGAAAGGAATTATTATGATGAAAATGGTAGGCAGTATAAACAGATCAGCAATAATAATCATGGAAATCCCAAACAACATCCATATGGCAAAAATGGCGAACATACACATGATTATGTGTATGATGAGGAAGGAAAGCTGATTGATCGCCCAGTTAGAGAACTGACGGAGAATGAAAGAAAGGAGAATGCAGACATATTATGACATCAAAAGAGTTAAGAGACAGAATCAATAGCATGTGCTCACATGTTCTGTTCGATTATCATGGGAAAGAATGCGGAGTTGATCCATTCAATGAAAAACATTTTGATATGTGGTGTGGCAAAGATTACATGGAAGCCCACAGCATAGATGAAGTAATGAATTCACCTTTCTTTGAGGGGAAAGCATTAGAGGATATCATAGATCAACTTAAAAATATTGAATTATAAACCACCAGTCAGAAACGGCCGGTGGTATTTTTATACCTATTTTCAGAAATTGCGCCGGCGCAAATACAAGGAGGAACAACATGAAGAAATTATTTATTAGTCAGCCAATGAAACCAGATTAGAAAGGCGGTGATCCAGATATCTCCCAAGGGCAGCAGGGTGAAGCTGCCTACGTGCCTTTTGACGGCAGGCGTAAAAGAACCGGACAATACCATGCCCTGGTTCACTGGGCTTAATCCATTACAGCTGACGGGCTGTTTAAAAAGACGTTTAGGAGGATAAAGAAATGCAGAACTATGAACAGTTCATGAAAGAGCTTGGCATTGAGATTCCGGAAGATAAGAAGGATGCGCTTAGTGCGAAGATGAAGGAAAACTACAAAACGGTAGCAGAGTACAACAAAGTGACAGAAAAAAGAGATGAATACAAAACATCCCTTGACGATGTGCAGGAGAAACTGAAAGCTTTTGATGATGTAGATGTAGAAGACCTGAAAGGGCAAATCACTACACTTACCACTCAGCTTCAGGATGAAAAGAATGCGAGAGAAAAAGATGCTGCCAGATTTGAACTGGAAAAGACAGTAGATACATTTATGGGTGAAAAGAAATTCGTAAATGATATCACTGCTGGAAGCCTGAGGGAGAAGTTGCTGACAGCCCTGGATGAAGACACCGCAAAAGGGAAATCCATTGACGATATCTTCAAAGGACTGATCAGTGATAAGGACGGTAATCAGTTACCGAATATCCTGGTTGACGAAGGAGGATCGAAACCTACTTTTACAAAACCCATGGGAGCACCAAAACCAGGAACAAAACTTTCCCCTTCAGAGCTTATGAAACTTGCAAACGAGAATCCAGGAATGGATGTCACACAGTACATGTAAAGGAGAGAATGAAAAATGGCATTATTTGACCAGAAAAATTTTAACGGTGAAGTATTTGGGAAATATGTAGATGCCGTTGAGAATCTTAACAGAAACCAGCTCTTAAAGAGTGGCGCACTGGTAGAGAAACCACAGTACGCTTCTATGCTTCCAGATCAGGTAGGTGGAAACTACATCACCGTACCGATCAAAGCACGTATTTCTGGAGAAGCAGATAACTATGATGGAAATACGGACATCACTGCATCCAGCAGAGGCACATACACACATGGACGTATCGTAGTTGGACGTGCCAAAGGTTGGACAGAAAAAGATTTTACAACAGATATTTCCGGAGAGGACTTCCTGCCGGCAGTAACAGAAATGGCAGAGTACTGGGACGATGTAGACCAGAACACACTGCTGGCAACCTTAAAGGGTATATTTTCCATGACAGGAAAAGAGAACTTGGAGTTTGTCAATAATCATACTTATGATATTGCAAAAAATGATTCTGAAAACATGTTCATGGAGACAACTTTAAACACAGCAGCACAGGCAGCTCTTGGTGATAATAAGGATAAACTCAGACTTGTAATCATGCATTCAGTGGTTGCAACTCATGTAGAAAATCTGAAACTTATGTCCCATCTGAAATATACAGATTCTGATGGAGTGGAAAGAGATCTTACCCTTTATACATTAAACGGTCGTCTGGTACTGGTGGATGACAATATGCCAACAGAGACAGCAGATGGATACACAAAATACACCACTTATGTATTAGGCGAGGGAGCAATCGAGTACACCAACGTAGGAGCAAAGAAACCGTATTCCATGTCAACAGATGAAAAGACCCATGGTGGAGAAACAACTCTGTGGAGCAGACAGAGAAAAATCTTCTCCCCATATGGAATTTCCTTTAAGAATACGGGAATCATTTCTCCGACACCTACACAGCTGGAGACAGGATCCAACTGGACTCTTGCGAACAGTAATGAGGGAACTCCGAAATACTTCCCACATAAAGCTATCCCGATTGCCAGAATCATCACAAGGGGGTAACCTATGGCTTACGCAGATGAAGAATATTACACATCCATGTGGATGACCGGGACAATTCCGGCAGAAAACTTAAAAGGATACCTTTCCAGAGCATCCATGGAAATCGATAATATGACCTTCGGCCGTCTGCGTAAAGGACTCCCGGAGGATCCATATGATCAGGATAAGATAAGGTCAGCGGTATGTGAAACTGCTGACCTTTTGTATTCCTACAATGTGGCGGATAATTTAGCTATACAGGCACTTAAAGAGATGAACAGCAAAGATATATCAGAAAAGGGAATAAAATCCATTTCTGACGGCACAGAGAGCGTTACATACAATACCGGAAGTGATCTTGCATCACAGGTGAAAGCAATGTTTCCGGAGCTGACATCAACAAGGGAAGAAAGGAACAAAGCAGTCAGCCATGTGATTAGAAGATACCTTGCAGGAATTCCTGATACAGAAGGGATAAATCTGCTGTATAAAGGGGTGATGTAGATGTATTCAGATACAGTGACATTATTCTGCAAGAAAAACGATACTTGGTATCCGTATATACTGCATGGAGTGACACTTCATAAGAATAAATCATCCAGTATGGCAAAACTCGGATCTGAGAATGCAGATACAGTAAAACTCCACGTGAGATATGTGAAAGAGCAGGACAGAATATCCATAAACGATTATACCTACGTAAATCCACTGGAATGGGAGAAGTCAGAACCTGAGAACTGTCTGAGATTCAAAGAGGGCACAGATTTCTTCGCAGAAGGAGAATATACGACTGAACCGATTCCAGATGATACTTATAGAGATGGTCTATATGACCATTTAAGAAAGACCAGAGATAACGTATTTATGATCACAACTGCAGATGGACCTTTTAAATTGATTCCACATTTCGAGATTGGAGGAAAATAATGGCATCAAATATTGTACATTATCCAAACTTCTCGATTGTAGAAGGTGATGTGAAAGTAAATATTGATTTCGGGAAAGTAAGTGACCGAATCAACCAGGCACAGTACTGGCTGGATAATCAGATCATGACAGACATGGTGCCTATGATGCCGCACCAGACAGGAACTCTCGTTAATCTGACACGTGCCAGATCAGCATCAGTTGCAGGAACTGGAATGGTGTACGCAGCTGCCGGCCCTTACGGAAGATTCCAGTATATGGGTAAGGTAATGGTAGATCCCACAACGAATTCTCCGTGGGCGAGAAAGGATGCCAAGAAAATCCTGACAGACAAAAATCTTACATACAGCAATCCGCAGACGGTACCAAGGTGGTTTGATGAAGCCAAGAAACTTCATGGTCAGGAATGGGTACAAGGCGTATCTGATATAATCGGAGGAAAGAATGGCAGAAACAAATAAAACCGAATTGAAGAAGATGGATCTGGAAGGTTATGAAATTGTAACTGATGCGATTCAGAGCCTTCTTGATACATATCCTGGACTGGAAGAAGGAGACAAGATTGTCTTTTCTAATCTTGAAGAGACATCAGGAATTGCCTGGTATCCGGTGTCAGGAGGAGCAATCGAAAAAGAAAAGAAGAGCGTAACCGGAAAAGTCACGCAGTTGTGCTCCTATTCCTTCTTTATCGTGTACCGTTCTGGGAGTGCATTACCAAAAAGAAAAGTGAAGATTAAAGAATTTCTGGATTCTCTTGGAAAATGGCTGGAACGGCAGCAGATAAAGATCAATGAGGATACAACACAGCTGAAAGAGTATCCTTCTCTCTCAGAGGGAAGGAGAGTTGAAGAAATAAGACGACAGACAATGGCTTATCTGGATTCCAGAACTGAGGACAATATAGAGGACTGGGTGATCGGAATGAACCTGAAATATAAAGCAGAGTTTTACAGATAGGCTGGCATAGATAGAAAGGACAAAGCTTATGAAATTAACAAGAGAAGCAATGGCACATTACCTTGATCCAAGCTTTAAAAATGATTTATCTGCAGCAGGAACTGCAGATTGGGAAGTACTTGGAGATGACATTGAAGAGATGTCCATGGAAATGAACCCGGATACAGAACAGAAAAAGAATATTCTTGGCGAGACTAAGACTGTAGACAAGGGATATGAGCCATCCATGGATGCAGACCCATACTATGCAGACCCGACAAAGAAGATCTACCCAAAGGTAAGAAGCATCGCGCTTGACCGTTTAAAAGGTGATCAGTGTAATACTTTGATGCTGGAGGTCATCATCGAAGATACCGAAGCAACCAAACACCTTGCATATGTGCAGCAGGTAATGGTAAAAGTTAAAAGCTATGGTGGAGACACCGAGGGCGTCAACTTCCCGTTTACTGTATCAGAGAATGGTTCCAGAGTAAAAGGATATGTAACAGCGGAATCTGTAAAAGCCGGAAAACCAGTCTTTGCAGAAGGCGAGATTGCAGGGTAATTGAATAAGAATCAGAGGATGTCGCACAAGGCATCCTCTCTTTATATTTAGATCCAGAGGAGAGAGACATGGCACAGAATAAAACAAACGATATTTTTATTGACGATGGTAGTAAGACCTACGCAATCAAAAATAAACAGGGAGAGATTTTGGCAGAATTTACTTTCCGCCCATCCGATACCAATATCATCAACAGATATGAAGAGGTAAAGGATTTCTTTAAAGAACTTGATGAAACAGACGAAAAAGCAGATGTAAAGGAATACGAGCAGAAGTTCATTGAGCAGATGAACTATCTGGTAAATGCAGAAACCGGAAACACATTCTTTTCCATTATGGGCCCGTTTTCTCCTATGCCGGATGGTTCCTTATTCTGCGAGGTATGCTTGAATGCAGTAGTAGACGTGATTAACACAGAATTTGACACACGTCTGGAGAAGACGAAGAGCCACATGAACAAATATCTGCAGAAGTATCAGACTCCACAGAGCAGGAATTATACAAAGAAACGTCGTAGAAGCTGATGGAGAACAGATGGCACCTTCCTACGTCTATTGAACTGTCAGGAACAGTATATGCGATTCGCACAGACTACAGGGCGATCCTTGATATCTTCAAAGCAATAAACGACGAAGAACTTGCAGAACAGGAGAAAGCGGAAGTAATGCTGAAGATCCTGTACATAGACTGGCAGGAGATTCCTGCGCGTGATCAGCAGAAAGCACTGGAGAAAGGCAAAGAATTCATAGACTGTGGGATATATGGAGAAAAGAAAAAAGGACCGGCTCTCATGGACTGGGAAAAGGATTCTCCTATTATTGCACCTGCAATCAACAAAGTTCTTGGAAAAGACGCCCGTTTAGCTGAAGAGATCCACTGGTGGACATTCATGGCAGCTTATATGGAGATTAGTGACTGCCTGTTCAGCCATGTGGTTGCAATCCGGCAGAAGAAGGCAAAAAAACAGAAATTAGAAACATGGGAACGGGAATTTTATCAGAATAACAAGAAACTGGTAGACCTGGAAGAACATGACAGAGGGCGTTCAAAAGAAGAAGCAAACGCTATAAGAGAACTGCTTGGATTTAAGAAGAGGTGATAATATGGCAGCAGATGGAAGCGTAATCATTGAGACAAGGGTAAATGATCAGAATGTTGAGGTTACCTTTAAAGATATACAGAACTCCGCAAAACGTATGAGCACATCAATCGCATCAGCAGAGGAGAAAACCAGAATTGCCATACAGAAGCAGATCGACACCTTTTCGAAGTTGAATAATCAGTATGCTTTACAGGAAAAGAAAGTAAATGAGCTGAAACAGAAAGTAGCTGCTTATAGCCAGCAAAAGATTCCTACAGCGGATTATAAGGAAGTTCAGGAACAGATAGGCAGGGCATCTGCAAAATTGAGTGAACTTACTGCAAGACAAGAACGCTTCCTTGCGACTGGCGGCAGTCAGAACAGCAAATCATACAAAAATATGCAGTATGACATAGAAGAATTAACAAATACAGTCGCAATGGCAAAGGGCGAGTTAAAAGACTTGGAGGATACGGGGAAGGCATTTACATCCGGTATCAACACAGAACAGGCCCAGAAGGATATATCAAATCTGGAAAGAGAAGAAGCAAAGCTGCTTGACATGGGAAACCGGGTACAGACATCATTTGACTCAGTTAACCAGAAGATAAACGAATGCGGTGGAGAAATAACCAGATCTGCACGAGAATCTACACAATACGTAGGCATGCTCAAAAGCGCATTCCTTGGGTTAAAAATGGCAATTCGCGCTCCTGTGTCCCTGATGCAGAAATTTGGAACTACTTTGAAAGAAAGAGGACCCCAGATAGCGGCAGCAGGTGTACGAAGCCTGAACGCAGCATTCAAGAAACTCGGGCGGATTGTAAATAACCTGTTCAAGAAGTTTATGAAACTTACATCCGGGGCAATTGTCGGAGGATTGAAAAAGCTTTCGTCGGGTATCTTCGGAATCAATAAATCAGCCAATAAAAGCACCAGTGCCCTTGGGAACATGACCAAGGCACTAAAAACGATACTAAAGTACACCGTTGGTATCCGAAGCTTATACATATTGGTCAATAAGATTCGCAGTGCTATCGTAGAAGGCTTTAAGAACCTTGCGCAGTACAGCGATTCTACGAATGCCAGCATTTCTATGCTGATGTCTTCCGTGACACGGTTAAAGAATAGCCTTGCAGCAGCATTCAATCCAATTCTTCAGGTAGCAGCACCGGCATTGACTAAACTGATAGATCTCTGTTCAAAGGCTGCAACATCCGTGGGAATGTTTTTTGCAGCTTTATCTGGCCAGAAGACATTTACCAGGGCAAAAGCAGTAAACCAGGATTATGCAAGGTCTCTGGAGAGCACCAGTACATCTACGAATAAGGCAGCAAAAGCCGCAGAAAAGCAGGCGAAAGCATTACAAAAAGCCCAGAAAGCGGCAAAAGGAGATGTAGCGGAATTTGATGAACTGAATATTATGCAGAAGAATACTGCAGACACAGCTTCAGATCTTGCAAACACAGTTTCAGATAATGGAATCTCACCTTCGGATATGTTTGAAGATGTTCCCATTGAAAGCAAGATTAAAGACTTAGCCAACAAGCTGAAAAAGTATATCAAGTCAGAGGATTGGAAAGGACTTGGAGAATATATCGCAAAGCAGTTAAATAAAGGTCTGAAAAAGGTTTATGATGCAATAAACTGGAAGAATGTAGGACCGAAGATCACAAAGTTCTGCAAAGCTTTTACGGAATCATTTAATAGCTTGCTTGATAATCTGGACTGGGATCTCCTTGGAAGAACCATAGGTGCAGGAATCAACACACTTGTAAGAACATTTAATCTCTTATTCGGACCGGATGGCATTGACTTTGAGAACCTTGGGAAGAAATTCTCAACAGGACTTCGGGGAATGCTTGATGAGGTAAGCTGGACAGAACTTGGAAATGCGCTAGGCAATAAATTTATGATCCTCTGGAAAACCCTTGAGGGATTCGTAGACGATATGTCGACGAAGAACCAGGAAGGGCTGACCGGATGGCAGCAGTTAGGTGATGCAATTGCAGATACCCTTAACGGAACATTTGATAGAATTTCTTTTAAAGATATGGCCCATACAGTTGCAACCGGCATTAATGGAGTATTTGCTACACTGCAGGAGGCAGTAGACACCTTTAACTTGGAAGAATTTACTCAGAATATTAAAAATGGAATTACTACTTTTCTTCAGGAAACAGATTGGAAAGCCAATGGTGAGGCTTTGGGTAATTTTATAGAACATTTGTGCCAGACAATTCAGGATACAATGACAGAAGAAAACTTCGAAAAAATCGGACAGGCAATGGCAGATTTCCTGCAGGGACTTCCATGGACGACAATATTGTATACGGCCGCATTAACGATTAGAAATGCTTTAGTAGGACTGCTGAAGGGAATAGCAACAACTCCGGCAGGAAGATTTGCAGAAGCTTTCGCAATTGCGTTAATGGGCACAAACGTAGTTGCAAAAGTTACAAAAGCATTCAGAGATTTGTTTGGTACAGCTGCCACGAGTGGCGCAGGTGGAGCAATTCAGATGTTAAAGGGTGCAGGAGTATTTGCCAAATTCGCATCCGCTATCGGAATTGGTGCGGCAGCAGGATTGACAGTAACTGAAAAGACAATATCAACGGAAGCTGATTTAAAAAGCACAGAGCAATTACTTTCTAATTTTTCAACGGTTTTAGATGATCTTAAAGAAAAAGGAGTTGTGTCGGGCAATGCCATGCGGCAGCTCTATGAGAAAGTTAATGCAATCTCTACGGATACATCACCGGCAGGAACTATCAGTGCTTTAAGAGATGCACTGATAGAAGCAGGAGTGTCATCAGATCAGTTATCGGCTTCCATTGGGAATACAGATGCCAGTTTAAATGAATTATATAATGTAATGGTAAATTCTACAGGTTCAATTGATTCGGCAACAGGAAAGACAAAAACATTTGCACAGGCAATCCAGGATACAGACACCAGTTCTTTGATAGAAAAACTTGATTCGCTTCAATACGCTTCAGATAAAGTAAGTTTTACAGATCTGATCTTGAAATCTGCAAATGCAATTGATGAAATGGGTGGCATATGGGAGAACGGAAAGCAGATCCTTGGAGAAAAAGCAATTGCTATCCATGAAGAAATTGTAGATAATGGGCTAAATCCTGACAAAGACGGATTTTATAAGCTGGCAAATGGACAAATGATTCAGTATGGCCAGGGTATAGAAGATTCCACAGGAAATTTAAAAGAGAAGACAAAATCAACCCTAGATGCGGGTTTAATGACTGGCCTTCAAGAAGCACTGCCGGAGCAGCAACAAATAGGATGGGATTTGGGCGGATACTTTATAACCGGATATACCGAATCCTTGATTGGAAATAAGAGAATTCAAAATGCCTACAAAGAAGCTTTGGAAAATATTGATACTACATTGGCAAAAGAAAAGGCAAAATCGGATGGAGAAAATCTGGCAAAGAACACAGGATCCGGATTTAAGAAAGGTTTGGAAGGCGTGTCTACGGAAGTGAGCGATTCAATCAATATGATGTTAGATAATGACGTAAAAGAACCGGTTAAAAAATCTCTTGATATTCATTCTCCATCAGGATGGTTCGCACAGATAGCAATCTATTGTGGACAGGGATTCGGAAATAGACTGGAAGCAGCATTTGCACCTACATTTGATTTCTTTAGAAACTTCCGTACCCGTATCAATAACAACATTGGCAGTCTATACACAATTGGCTACAACGTCATGATCGGAATGAACAACGGCATGGTAGCAGGTGCTTCTGTCATGTACAACAATGCAAAGATTATTGCCAGCAATGTATCAAATACATTCCGAAATGCCTGGAAGATACATTCCCCATCCAGAGTGGCAGGAGAAATCGGTGGTTACTTCATGAAAGGAATGTATAACAAGATGGAAGAATGGAGTAATAAGATATTAAATATGCTGGGGAACTTCGGAAATTCTGTTACAAATGGAATGAAACTGGATATTCCAGAGCTGAAAGTACCAGTAAGCCTGACGCTTCCTAAAAGTAACCTGCAGTCTTATATGCCGGTGATGGCATCCGGAACAATAGTCCCACCAAAGACAAGCTATACAAAGAAAACAGACACACAGGAGTTTGAAGAAATGATCCAAAAGGTGATGATGTCACTTCCGAGCAATAACACTAAGACAGACGACAGCAGTATTGTGCAGAGCTTAAAAGAAGCTATTTCTGGAATGACAGTCACAGCTGATGGCAGGATAATCGGCTACTTACAGGAAAAGAACCTGCAAGATTTAAACAGAGGGGGACCTGGACTGTTCCCGTCCTACGCATAAGGAGGTGAGGATACATGGCAGACCTTACAAAGACATTGAACGATGGATTTAGTTCTGGAAGTTCTTCAGGAAATTTCAGTTCCGGAGGTTCAACAGGATTCGAGGGATGGCTGCTCAAATTTGGAAGTAGAGAATTTCCTATGGAATGTATTGCAGAAGAAGGATACAGCTGCACACCTAACCAGCGACAGGAAGTAGAAGCCTGGCAGGATAACCGCGGAAACCTACATAGAGACACGGCCTCCCACTATCGTACAAAGATTGAGATCACAACCATGGATGAACTCACACGGGAAGATATACAAAATATACAGTCTGTAATGAACTCTTCCGTGGTAAATAAACAGGAACGAAAGTGTAAGATCGCATACTGGAACGATGAAGATGGAGCATATAAAGATGCTACCGTATACATTCCGGATACTCAGTTTAAAATTAAAAGAGTAGACAGAAAAAAGAAAATAATCTACTACAGTTCAATCAGGATCGCACTGATAGAGTATTAAACCAGAGTGCATGGGTGTCACAGCTCATGTGCTCTTTATTTTATATATGGGAGGACAGATATGGCAACATACACGTTTGAATCATTACTAAATAAAGCGGATGGGATGACTAAAGTCAATGAATATGTTGTGCAGGAAAAGACTTTGGAAATAGAAGGAGCGTCTTGGTATCATTACGCCGGAAATGCTGTGAATAAACTTTATATAAACGGTAAAGGATATATTGGATTCGGGGCAGATGTGGAACACTTAAAGATGTTCTGGGCTAAAGCGGCGAACAACATAAATGACGTATATAGGCAAGAAGGAGTTCTTGACACAGGAGCTAAATTCCTGAAATTGAAGTTAAAAGGAATATATAATCATTATTATGACAAATACGCATATGAATACGAAGTTTTTCTATTTGATGACGGGAATATATTTGTATATATAATTAAAAGTGCGAAGAATGAATACAATACGCTATTTGGAGATTGTGAAGTCACAAATGGAAAGACCACAGATATTGTGTTAGCAGAATACCATAGCGATTTTAAAAAATATCCTATCAGTAGACTTATTAGCAATGCTGGAATAAAGCCAAAAGTAATCCGCTCGAAATACACACCGATAAAAGAAGCAGGGGTAAGAATTAAGACAAACCCTGCAGCAGTATACGTCCCAAACGCATTAGATTGGTCGGAATTGTCGGTAGAATCCTATGACTCATCAGGAAACACGAATGCAGTAAGTAATTTTACATTTCCCGATGTTGATGTATCTACAGTTGGAACAAAAACTGTAAAATTATCATATAAAACTTATAGCGTGCCTGTTGAAATCACTGTAAAAGAGGATACAGTCTTAGAACTTACAAAGTTCAATCTTCGCGATCATTATCTTCTAAATGAAACACTAGAGATATATTCCGTAACGGCAGTATGGGATAGTGGAAAGAATGAAACATTGACTTCTGGATTTGATGTTTCTGGATTTGACAGCGCTACTCCCGGCACAAAGGAACTGACGATTTCATATAAAGGAGCAGCCACAACAAAAAGTATATATGTCGCAGCTACCGCTACGTTAACCATTGATGGTGCCAAGACCGAATACTATATAGGTGATGATTTTGAAAGTGCTAACGGCATTATTACATACGATGATGGAGAAGAAGAGAGTGTTTATGAATTAATATATTCTGGATTTGATAACACGATTGCCGGAGAACAGGTTATCACAGCGACTGTAAGAGGATTAAGCACCACATACACAGTACACGTATCCGATACGGTTACTGCAAATATTGGGGCAAATGTAGAAACAGATGCCATAGCTTCGCTTAACCTGATTACTGGTCTATTAACGGTTTCGGGAACGGGCGATACAAAAGATATAGACACCCCAAGTTATTTTGGCGGTGGAATTTTTGACGGAAAAGGAGATCACTCTAGTCAAGTCAAAAAAATCGTAGTCCAAGAAGGTATTACTGGATTAATTGGAGCTTGCTTTTATGGCATGTCAAATGTTACAGAAGTGTCACTTCCATCTACATTAAAGACAATAGGGCAAAGCTGCTTTTCCGGTTGCTCACTAATTACAACATTATTACTTCCAGAGGGACTGGAAACATTGCAAGGTGGATGTTTCTATAACTGTAGCGGATTAACAGAATTAACATTGCCATCGTCATTGAAAGAAATAACAGGAACCATAATCGACAATAAAAACGCAGTATTAACCATTCTGAGCAGAACTGTTCTGATTGGCGAATACTCGATTTATGTAAAGACAATTCGCGGATATGTTGGTTCAACAGCAGAGACTTATGCAAATAGCAACAATATCCAATTTGAAGCAATCAATAATATTTTAAAGATTGAAATAGTCAACTATCCATCAAAAACTTATCATGTCGGAGAAACGATCTCCAAAGCAGATTTAACTGTACAGATAACCCTTGAAGATGGAACTGTACAGGAAACAGATTTGTATGAATTAAGTTATGATTTCAGTTCGACTGGGACAAAAACTGTAAAAGTATTTATAGGTGATAAAAGTGATACATTCAACGTTGATGTAACAACGTATAAACTTTCTGAGGTCGTTAATACTTTAACTGGGATGCAACTAATAGAGAACTCCGGACAGGATGATGGGACAGATATACTGGATGGCGTTAGCTGGTTTAGATTCAACAATGTGATCGCAGATAAACTCTATGTTAACGGAAACAACTGGATTGGATTTGGGGTATCTTCAGAGCAGTTAAAAATTTGTAACCGTGATGGAGTTACGCATAATATTTACAGGATGGAAACTGCATTAGACGGTGGTATAAAACTTCTTAAAATACGAGTAGAAGGATATACATATTTTGCAGCCCCTGAAGCACATGAAAGCCAGATAAAATATGAATTATTCTTATTTAACAATGGCGATATGTACCTGAACGTAATCCAGTCTCCTGCATCTACAAGCACCTATGCCGGAACATCTAGCTTAACTAGCAACGGCAAGACTACAAACTTGTCATTGAACGGAGCTACGCCGGAAAATCCAGTACAGGTGTCGTTCATACACCAGGACGAGTCTGGACTTGATTGGAATATTTCTTATAGACCATATAATTTTGCATCACTTGTTGGAATCAAAGTAGCGCAATTGCCCGATAAAACTAGGTATATGATTAATGAAACGTTTAAATCTTCTGGGCTTATCATTAATGTTGTCTATGATGATGGTAGTTCAGGAGTGATTAAAAAATATACCTTGTCATCCCCAGATATGACATCGTACGGTAGTAAAAGTATAACGGTAACATTCGAGAGCTTCACGACCACATTCGACATTATGGTTGTAGATGTAGCCAAAATCGAAGTAACAAGTCTTCCGACAAAAACGAGATACTATGAAGATGACGAATTTTTATCCAGTGGAATAATTGTATCTCAGGTATACACGGATGGGATTAAAGAAGAAATTGCGGGCTATTCTCTTTCAAGTCCAGATATGTCATCTGGTGGAGAGAAGACAATAACAGTAACTTATAATAAGTTTACGACTACATTTACAATCATGGTAATTGGTGTATCTGGGATAGAAGTCTCTAAAACGCCGATAAAGACAGAATATTACACAAACGACAGTCTCGATGCGTCCGGTCTCGAAGTGATATCCAAATACACAGACGGAACATCAAGGAAGCTGACAGATTATAGTGTATCAAAACTTGATAGTTCTTCTGCTGGCGAGAAAGAAATTTCCGTAACGCATAAAAATTATACAGCCACATTCAAAGTAACAGTGTATGAATTGAAAGGAATCCGAATTTCGCATTATCCAAACAAGATTTATTATAAAATTGGAGAAACATTCGACCCATCAGGGCTAACTGTTGTGGAAGTAAGGAATGATGGAAGTGAAAAAGAAATTACAGACTATACAATATCTGGTTTTGACAGTTCAAAAGCAGGGTCGAAGACCATAACAGTATTTTATAACATGACTTCTGACGGCATTACCAGATTTGTTGGTTCCGACAGCTTTCAAATTAAAGTAACAAACGATGGCAAAAATCCATTTGACAGCAATATAGGAGAAACTGAGGAAAATACAGAGCCAGTCTACGTGACAGTACACTGGATAGATGGAGAGTTTGAGGATCTGACTCATGAAAATGGCGGTATAAAAGCGAATACTTTTGTTCTTCAGGAGTCCATCTGTTCTGAGCAGTATTTTATATTCGGCGGTTGCATCTCAAATCAAGTGTCGTTTGAAACAGGTCATAAACAGTTCTGGGGAACCGATGAAGACTCATATCCGTCAGGAAGGATTGAGGTGTATCTGGAATGCAATAAAACAAAGATAAAGGTATTCACAGGCAGGATTGCAAGTGCAGAGAGGACTTCTATCTATTCGACAAGGAAGATTGTAGCCTACGATTATCTGTATGATCTCAGAAACACAGATATTGCAAGATGGTACAAGAGCCAGATTGCCGATAAGAAGAAAAAACTTACACAGAAACAGTTCCGCGATATGTTGTTTAAATTCTTAGGCATTGAACAAATATCTACAAAGCTGCACTGGGATGATGCTTATGTGCCATATACAAACAATGCGAATGAAATAAATGCGGTTAATGTTATAAAAGACCTGTGCCTTCAGAACGACCGCTTTGGATGGATGAATAGGGACGGCAAGTTTGAATACCTAAAGCTTCGCCAAAACAGTCAGGAAACAGGCGAGACCACTTCCGGAAAGAAGATTTACAAATATTATGATAATGCAGAGGTCCATCTTGATACGTTCAAAAGCTTTTGGGCGAAAGAGGGGAGAATATGGTTTCCGCATACGATTTATACTGATCCAGATCCAAGCAGAGCATTTGGCTTCACGGCTGGCGAACCAACTGCACAGGAAGCGTATGAAAACAATGTCTTCTATAACCGTAACAGCTTCTTTGTGGGTAATGAGGACTGGATGGATTATGTATGGAACGCGGACGAATATGGTGGAATCAGCAGAGAAAAGCCGATTATCAACATCTGTTATGGTACTTTTGTAAATCTGGATTTGCGAAAGTTTTACAGGGCGCAAGCCTACACAGTGGAAGTTATCGGAAATCCACTTAATACAGTCGGACAGACAATAGAGCTGCGCAACACGAAGCAGATGGAAGATGGCACAGAATTAGAGTGGTATGTACATTCTTACATCATGAGTAGGACTTTGAAGCTTGGAAACAGCCAATTGATTGATACTTACAGTGCAAATAATGCACCTTTTAACAGTAACAGCCGACAGCTTGGAAAAGATACACCTGAGATATCCGCGACCGTAAACCGCACCCGATCAGAAATGCCAGTGGTAAGCTATGGATTCTCGGATGGTACGAGCGATTTTACCCCGGCTGCTGTTTCTGCTTCTGGAAATACTACAAAAAAGACAGCATTACGTTGTATGAAGCGCATCAAAAAAGAAGATTATGATAAGCTTCCTGCAGCAATTCGTACCAGGAATGACACTATTTTCATGACATACAAGGAGAACTAAATGGCAATAGAGTATAAAGCTTTTTCCGGTGGAAGAGAAATAGATGGTTTTTATTCTGGTGGAAAAGAGATACAGGAAATATGGGGCGGTGACACACTTTTGTGGAGAAAGAAAGAGGATGTAGTTGAAGAAGATCCATGGTGGTTTGACTATGATCTGTATGCACGGTTTAAAAAACCTGCACCGTACAAGAGAGCAGAAGTTTGCTTCTCAGTACAAGCTAAATATGGAGTTCAATATGTCAATTTAGCATATGGATTTTGTGTGCGGGTGGTAAATGGAATATATATGGTTACAGCGGCGGCTGTGGACAATTCCAAGATGGAAGGGAGATATTACAATGGTGATACATCAATGGTTCCAACATGGAGACTTACAACGGATACTGGCGATACGGAATTCGCGTATTCTGATTCTGCAAATTGGGATGACATCTTAAAAAAATACAGCCTTTATAATACCAATCCGGAAAACGTACCGTTTTACTCATGGGGCGGGGCATTTGAAGAGAAACCGTTTTGGTTTAAGGATAGTGACAAACAGGCAGGGGTGCTTGATGTAACTTCTCCTAAAATAGCGGGCAGTGATGAACCAGAAGGTAAATATTATTATTATCCATCCAGACTTTTCAGCAGCGTGGGTGCTATGAAAAGATGGCTACTTGACATGTATAATAATCCGGATAAATGGTGGACAGATAAATAGTGATGCAGGAGGATAAATATGATGAATATTAGAGCAGAGCCGTAACAGGCTCTTTTATTATCCGCAAATTGCGCCCGCGCAAATAAAAAAAGGAGGAAAGCAGAATGAAATCAAACGGATCAAGCTTCGTAGACGGACAGGCTTACAAAGATGGTGAAGAGATATGGGATCTCGGAAGCCTGGTATGTACAAACGTCCCGCTCCGGGGAGTAAGGAACTATGAGGGATTAAGCAAGGATGTAGATAAGCTTCCCCACTACAAAGACCTGTCAACCGGAAGCTCCTGCCTGATGCTGGATACAGGAGACTTCTACAAATATGAAAAAACAACAGATACCTGGTATCTGATTTAAGGAGGGATGAAAAATGCGAGGAGACGACGCATATGCAATCCTCAAAAAGAAAATGCAGGATATGCAGGGTGAAAAGATACAGGAATCTGTAAACAGATACTTTGATGAGCATCCTGTCCAGGCAGGAGCTACTGCGGAACAGGTACAGCAGATTGAGCAGAATAAAAAGGATGTTAATTCGCTAAGGGAAGATTTATCCACCAAAATCACCAAATTCTACGCAAGTTCACAAGGTGAAACTCATCTTGCTGATTCTGACAATGGCAAAATCACGGATATGGTGCTATATGGACGGAGCGAGCAGAAACAGTATTCAGGGAAGAATTTGCTGAATCCTACGTTGCAGACTACTATAAAGAATGGTGTTACTTGTACTGCAAATGGAGATGGAACGTATACGTTGAATGGAACCACTACAACGACAACAGTATTTGATATTGCACAGGATGTGTCTTATAGCTCATTTAGACTTGCAGGGTGTCCAGTTGGGGGAGCTCATGATGTGTCTTACGAATTACAAGCAAGAACTGATAATTTGATTTATGGATATGATACAGGTGATGGTAAAAATATAAAAGCTAATGAAAATTTTTTCATAAGAATTAGAATAAATACTGGAATTAATTGTAACAACCTCCTTTTCAAACCAATGATTGTAGACGCTTCCTTATACCCAGATGCCACCTACGATGATTTCGAACCCTACGTTGGCGGTCAGCCGTCACCCTCTCCTGATTATCCGCAGGAGATTAAGAGCGTGGTGAATCCAACTGTGAAGGTGTGCGGGAAGAATTTGTTAAATTATGACGCATGGTCACAAATAGATTGTGCAAATGGAAAAGCTGTTTATGAGAATAATGGAGTAACAATTACTGCTCTCAGGAATGATGCTTTTACAAATTATGATATGTCAAAATTTCCGACTACAGCACGAATCCCTGTAAACGTGGGAGAAACCATTACGATATCATGGGACGAACCTCTCAATAAAGAAGGAAGAGTGTATGTTTTTGGAAATGCGTCTACAAGTAACATGACATATGTTAATAATTCAAGTTCAAAGCAATTAAAATACACTATTCCAAGCGGCGTCACATTCATTACATTTCGATTTGGTGTGGGAAACGCAGGAGATACTATTAGTTATAGGAATATCCAAATCGAACTTGGTTCTACCCCCACCGCCTACGAACCCTACCACGAACAGACCGTCGCTCTCCCATACACGTTAAACGCTGTTCCTGTAGAAACAGGTGGTAACGTCACAATTGATGGTCAGCAGTATATTGCGGATTATGTGGATGTGGAGAGAGGGAAATTGGTGAGGATGGTTGGAGAATGTGTTATCTCTGACATGAATCAAATTACGAGAATTACTACTAATACATTTTTTGTTTATGGAATGGATGATGTATTTGTAATAAGTGATAACAGCGATGATATAGCAAGACTGCAAACTACTAAATATCAAGGCGTAGCTTTAGTAGATAGGACAGATAACAAATATATTTATAGATGTTGGCTATCAACGCATGATAATCTCAAACCAATCGCATTTCATTCTAATACAGACGATTTGAGTGCGTTTAAAAATGAAGTGTATGGAACAAGAATTATATACCAATTAGCCAATCCAACAGAAATCGACCTCACACCCGAAGAAATTGCCGCATTCAAATCACTTGCAACCTATTATCCAGTCACAAATATATTTATCAATTCCGAACAGCTTGACGGATATACAGTATTCAATTATCCGGTTTCAATGGAGAACGGTTGGAACTATGTAAAACAGCAGATAGGCGATACGAGAGATTATATCTATGACATGGACACACGTGCTCAGGATACTGATTTGCAGGCGGCAGAAGCCTACGTTAACAGCGAATATGCAGTAGCACTTACAGAATTGGAGGTATGATTATGTTATATAGAACATTACTAAAACTTAAAGAGAAAAACGGTCTGACAGATGATTTGAAAAATAAGATTGATATTTTCTTCGCAACGGGCAGGATTACTGAGGAACAGTATAATGAGCTGATGGATGTTAATAAGGAAGAAGAACCGAAAGTGGAAACTAATTAACTAAAGAGGGCTTTAGTTAACTAAACATTTTTCGACAGTGTTAGAAATTATATTTTTTCACATAAGGAGAAAAGCATCTTGTTGAAAATATGTTCTTTTTTATTGTATAATAAAAATAAAAAAGGACGAATCAAAGGATGAAACATTATCGCGCAAATGTAGTAGTACCAAATGAGGGGAATAATGAAATTTCATATGTAATAAAACTTAAAAATAAATGTAGGTTTGAGCTTAACGAGTGTTATTTTACAATGTATAAATCGGCATTTGATGAATACAGCGAGTCTGATTATTTTTGCATTGATTTAGTGACGGAAAAAGACAAAAAAGAAGCCGAGAATATAATGAGACATGCAATAGATTTCCTTGTTTATATTACACAGGTTCCATATGAATTAGAGCATATAACAGAAGACACAAACACAGAGATTGCTCCAATTGATATAGGAGTAAGTAGAAAGAAAATTTTGAATCTAAAAGAATTAGATTGTCAATATAAAAGAATTAGAGGAAAAAAAGAATTACTTCAAAATGTCTTAAGATTGTATTCGCTGGCTTTAAAATATATTATTCTGTTAGAAGATGTTGAAGAGTCATATTTTGCGATGTTTAGAGTTATAGAAAAAATTGTGAAGGATGAATTTGGAATTGAGCATGCAACAATATCAAATGGATATGATGATATAAGGAATTCCATTAAAAAAATAGCTGAAAAATCTTATGGAATTAAATTAACATCAAAAAAATTAGACGCTATTTCAGGAACAATATCGAGTGAATTGTTTAATAATGTATTTTCAGACGTTTATTCCAAAATTGCATGGTTTTGCAACAAAAAAGAGATAAAGTATGATGAAAATATTTTGGCTAAAGCGGTTAAGATTAGAAATAAACTTGCACATGGGGAATACATTCGCATTAACCGTGAAAGCGAAGAATATAACTTGGTAATTGAATTAGCCAATAAATGTATACGCAAAAAGTTTTTTAATAATGTAAAGAATTGTTATTTGGAAGCTGATATTGAATCCATGTATGAGAATAATAAGTCTTGAGAAAGGTTGCAATCCAAAGGGTGAGATTACGAAAAAAACTTCACATAAAATATGAAGTTAAAAAGCAGAGAGGGCAGAAATGCTCTCTTTTTGTTTAGGAGAAATTTATGAGAAGAATCAGAGCGGAGCCGAGAGGCTTCTTTTATTTTATCCAAAATTGCGCCGGCGCAAACCGGAGAAAGAGTGAAACAGTGAAAGAAATACTCATGCAGACATATACTATTGTATTACCGGTTCTTTTAGGGTATATAGTCTGGCTCTTGAAAAACCAGAAGAAAGACCGGGATGCAAATAGTAAGGGGACTATGCTCCTGCTCCGCGTGCAGATGATAGAGTATCATGCAAAGTACACAAAGTTCGGAAACATTCCATCGTATGCGTACCAGAACTTCTGTGAAATGTACGACGCCTATCATGCGTTAGGTGGGAATGGTATGGTGACCAAAATGAAGCAGGAAATTGATGAATTACATATCAAACAAAAAGGAGAATGACTATGGAACAGATCATTAACTATGTAAAACCGGAACTCATCGTAGTAACAATTGCCTTATATTTTGTAGGCATGGCACTCAAACAGGCACAGGCAGTAAAAGATAAGTATATCCCACTTATCCTTGGCGGAATCAGCATTGCAATCTGCGCGATCTATGTGTTTGCCACCTGCACCTGCGGTACCGGACAGGATATTGCAATGGCAATCTTTACAGCAATCACACAGGGAATCCTGATTGCTGGTCTTTCTACATATGTGAACCAGATTGTAAAACAGGCAAATAAAGACGAATGATTCAGGGGATGAGGAATCATCCCCTTTGGAGGAAATGCTTATGGATAAGCAAAATATAACTGTGTTGAGAAAAATACTGTACGCAGTGGAATCCGGAGATCAGGTATATGGTAAGCAGGATTATTCCTGCTTTGCCGGGGTCGGAGCGAACTGTAGCAATGAAAAAGCTATTACGATCGGTGCGGGGCAGTGGTACGCAGGAGAAGCAAAAGAACTGTTATACCGGATTCAGAGAGCAAACCCGAAGCTATTCAAAGACATGGATAATGCAGGTATGGAAAAAGACCTGCTGATGAAGAGCTGGGATACATACGCCGTAACAGCGGAATCTGCGAAAGGACAGTGCATTGTAAGTATCATCAGCACTGACCTCGGGAAGAAATGCCAGGACGAGTATATGGAAGACCAGATACGAACATACACCCCGACTATCGAAAAAGCCTACGGAACCATGCCAGACACCGCAATGATGGAATGCATCAATATTCTACATCAGGGTGGTTTTGATGCACTGAAGAGGATCTTGTCTAAAACTCCGGAACCATATACCGCAGATAAGATTTACACAACACTGCGTCAGGATCCTGCAGACCCGACACCGAACCAGGTTGGTGACTATGAAAGCAGACAGAAAGCGGTAATCAACATGATTCGGAAGTATGCTGTGACTGCGGAAAGAAAGGAAGATACGACAATGACAAAAACAGAAAAAGCAATCAAACAGATGGAATCATGGGCGGCAGACAATTCTCATGGATATGATCAGATATACAGATGGGGAGAAAAAGGAGATTACGACTGTAGTTCAGCAGTGATCAGCGCATGGCAGGCAGCAGGCGCCCCAGTCAAGACGAAAGGAGCAACTTACACAGGCAACATGAAAGCGGTATTCCTTTCCTGCGGCTTCGCTGACGTGACCAGTAAGGTTAACCGATCGACTGGCTCAGGACTCCAGAGGGGAGATGTGCTGCTGAATGAGACGCATCATGTTGCAATGTACTGCGGAAATGGAAAAGAAGTAGAAGCATCTATAAACGAAAAAGGTACTGCGACAGGCGGACAGCCGGGAGATCAAACCGGAAAGGAATTCCTGGTAAGAAGTTATCGAAATTATCCGTGGGATTGCGTTCTGCGGTACCAGGAAAGCAACTCTGGAAGTACAACAACAACCACCGAAAAAGTGGCATATGCAGCCAGAATAAGCAAAGACACCCAAACGTTCGTGGACGCCGGCAAGACAAAATCAACCCTGTGGCCGAAGATAAAAAAGAACACCTTGGTGGATGTGATCAAAGGAGCAACTATCAAAGACTCTGCCGGAAAGAAATTCTACCTTGTTCGACTCGGACACCCGTCTGAGGGATTCGTACGAGAATACGTGCTGGCAGGAAGTTTTAAGAAGATAAAATAATCTTCTAACTGAGTTTATTCTGAAAACTACCAAGTCAAGAATTGATATGAATATAATGAAAAAGGTCAACGAAGCTTAAATTCGCTGACCTTATTTTTGAAATATTGTATCATCTTCATATAATTTTCGTGTTGCATTTTGTGTTGCATAGGTATATAATACGTTAAGTCGAAGCTGATTTTATTACACATACAAATAATAAAATATGCAGTAAAAACAAGGGCTTCGAGAAAATGTAGTAAAATAGCGGTTTACGGGAAATGCACCAATACGGGTTCAAATCCTGTTGCCCCGACTGATGATAATAATATAAAGTAATGCTATAAAGTAATGCAGAAGTTTTTCTTGACGAGTGCTTCGGCTTTATGTTAATATCATCTTCAGAGGTTTTATTAAAAATATAAGAGAAATGCACGGATGAGGAATAGTACACATGGACCAGAGCACAGAGAACTGCTGGGAGCTGAGAAGCAGTGGAAGGAAATTGTGGAACTCGCCTTTGAGCAGCTGCCTGAAACCTTCTGAGAGTAGGTGCAGACGGTGTCCACCGTTATATGGAGAGGATATAAGGACGATGACTCGTTCCGTATCCCATGAGTGTATGACGTAGTTCATAAAATAAGAGTGGTACCGCGTAAGATAATAGTATCTTTCGTCTCTTGCAGATAAGTCTGTGGGGATGAGAGATTTTTTTTTATGTCAATTTTAGCTGGATCAGATAAATCGTCCGTTTCAGTCCGCTTCAATAAAAACAGGCAGAGGATTTATATTCAATGATCAAAACGGTAAGATTTCAGCCCACAGGAAAAACATAATATTTACATAATGGAGGAAGAGAAAAATGATGAATCCAAGCAAGTATCAGAGACAGTATTTCATGCCGCCTGTTAAATGCATGAAATGGGCAGAAAAAGAATATGTAGACAAAGCACCAATCTGGTGTTCTGTAGACCTTCGTGATGGAAACCAGGCACTTGTAATCCCAATGAGCCTGGAGCAGAAAATTGAATTTTTCAAACTTCTTGTTAAAATTGGTTTCAAAGAAATCGAAGTAGGTTTCCCTGCTGCTTCTGAGACAGAATATGAATTTCTGCGTACTTTAATTGAACAGAATCTGATTCCGCAGGATGTAACTATCCAGGTTCTTACTCAGGCAAGAGAGCATATTATCCGTAAGACTTTTGAAGCTGTTAAGGGTGCTCCCAAAGCAATCGTACATGTATATAATTCCACATCTGTTGCACAGAGAGAGCAGGTATTTAAGAAATCTAAAGAAGAAATCTTAAAGATTGCAGTAGATGGAGCTGCATTATTAAAGAAGCTTGCTGATGAAACAGAAGGAAATTTCCAGTTTGAATACAGCCCTGAGAGTTTTACAGGTACAGAGCCAGAATATGCACTGGAAGTTTGTAATGCAGTTCTTGATGTATGGCAGCCGACAGCTGACAACAAATGTATCATCAACCTGCCTGTAACTGTACAGCACTCCATGCCACATGTATACGCAAGTCAGGTAGAGTATATGTGTGAGAACCTGAAATACCGTGAAAATGTAATCGTATCTCTTCATCCGCATAACGACAGAGGGTGTGGTGTTGCAGATTCTGAGATGGGCTTACTTGCAGGTGCGGACAGAATAGAGGGTACTTTATTCGGAAATGGTGAACGTACCGGTAATGTGGATATCGTTACACTTGGCATGAATATGTATTCCCAGGGAGTAGATCCGAAACTTGACTTCTCCGATATGCCACATATCTGTGAGGTATACGAAGAATGCACAGGAATGAAAGTCAGTGAAAGAAGTCCATACAGTGGTGCCCTTGTATTTGCTGCATTCTCCGGTTCTCATCAGGATGCGATTGCCAAAGGTATGCACTGGAGAGATAACAAAGATCCGGATCACTGGAATGTACCGTATCTTCCAATTGATCCGAAAGATGTTGGCAGAAACTATGACGCAGATGTAATCCGTATTAACAGTCAATCCGGTAAGGGCGGTGTCGGATATATCCTTGAGACAAAATTCGGCCTGAATCTTCCACCGAAAATGCGTGAAGCAATGGGATATGCAACAAAAGCAGTATCTGATCATAAACATAAAGAGCTTCATCCGGATGAGATCTTCAGCCTGTTTAAACAGACATTTGAAAATATTGTGGAACCATACAGTATCAATGAAGTCCATTTCCAGCAGAAAGACGGCGGTATTGTGACACAGGTTACTTCCAGTTTCCAGGGAAAGACGATTACAACAGAGGCTACAGGTAACGGACGTCTTGATGCAGTCAACAACGCATTAAAGAAAGCATATGAGCTGAAATATACACTGGAGACTTATCAGGAGCATGCTCTGGAACGCAGCTCAAGTTCCAAAGCTATCGCTTATGTAGGTATTAAAAAACCAGACGGAACTCTTGCGTGGGGAGCAGGAGTAGATGCGGATATCATCAAAGCCTCTATCGATGCTCTTGTAACAGCAATAAATAATCGATAATCGTTACTTTAAAATGAAAGAAGTAAACGAAATTGATTATATTAGCAGCTCATTGAATGTGAAGTAAGTAACAATTTTGTATTCGTATCTTAGAAAGAAATTCAAAATTCAGATTGACATAAGATAAAAAATATCGGGTACTTGGCAGGATGTGTGATGGATATCCTGCCAAGTATCTTTTTGTATTTTTATATGTACAAAAATCCTTTAAGTACAGGATAAAGTACATTCAAATGGGAAATCCTGAATAAAAATGAGAAAGATTGTATTTAATTAAAATCATAAGCAAAACCAATTGACATAATGCCTGTGTTTACGTATACTGACACCGTGGACAGAAAAGTGTCCTAAAAAAGTATAAATTACATTTTATTATCTCACATCAGGCTAGTGAGAAATGCGCGGAAATATTTTAGAGAAAGAGGTAAAAGAATGAAAGATTTTGAACAGTGGAATGGCTTTAAAGGGAACCGTTGGAAAGAGAAAATCGACGTTCGTAACTTTATTAAGCTGAACTACACACCATATGATGGGGACGATTCCTTCCTGGAAGGACCTACTGAGGCAACAAACAAACTTTGGGGTAAACTTCAGGAACTGCAGAAAGCAGAGCGTGCAAACGGCGGAGTTCTGGACATGGAGACAGAAGTTGTAACCTCTCTGACTGCTTATGGTCCTGGATATATTGATGAAGACCTCAAGAATCTGGAAAAGGTTGTAGGACTTCAGACCGACAAACCTCTCAAACGTGCATTCATGCCATACGGTGGTATCAAAATGGCAGAGCAGGCATGCGAAACCTATGGATACGAAGTAAGTGATAAAATTAAAAATATTTTCAACAACTATGAATTTAAGACTCATAACCAGGGTGTATTTGATATCTACACACCAGAGATGAAAATGGCCCGTCATAACAAGATCCTTACAGGTCTTCCGGACACATATGGCCGTGGACGTATCGTAGGTGACTACAGACGTGTAGCTCTGTATGGTATCGATGCTCTGATCGAAGGAAAACAGAAAGACTTCGCAGCAAGTGACCGCCAGGGTATGAGACGTTACGACTTCCAGCTTCGTGAGGAAATCGCAGATCAGATTCGTGCACTGAAAGGCATGAAAGCAATGGCTCAGGCATACGGTTATGATATTTCCCAGCCGGCTAAAGATGCAAGAGAAGCATTCCAGTGGTTGTATTTTGGATATCTGGCAGCTATCAAGACACAGAACGGTGCTGCAATGAGTGTTGGACGTATTTCCACATTCCTTGATATCTATATTGAAAGAGATCTTCAGAATGGTACTCTTACAGAGTCTGAAGCTCAGGAACTCGTTGATCACATGGTAATGAAATTCCGTATGGTAAAATTTGCACGTATTCCTTCTTATAACCAGTTATTCTCCGGCGATCCGGTATGGGCAACTCTGGAAGTAGCAGGTATGGGAATCGACGGACGTCATATGGTAACAAAGAGTGACTATCGTTTCCTTCATACACTGGAAGATATGGGACCGGCTCCGGAACCAAACCTTACAGTACTCTATTCTTCAAGACTGCCTGAGAACTTTAAGAAATATGCTGCAAATATTTCTGTTACAACAAGTTCTATCCAGTATGAAAACGATGATGTTATGCGTCCGGTATGGGGCGATGACTACAGCATCTGCTGCTGTGTATCTGCTACAGAGACAGGTAAAGAGATTCAGTTCTTTGGTGCTCGTGCAAACCTTGCAAAATGCCTTCTTTACGCTATCAACGGTGGCGTTGATGAGAAAACAAAACAGCAGGTAGGACCGGAATACACACCAATCACTTCTGAATATCTTGACTATGACGAAGTAGTTGCAAAATATGACAAGATGATGGACTGGCTGGCTCACCTCTATGTAGGTACTCTGAACATGATCCATTATATGCACGACAAATATTACTATGAAGCAGCAGAGATGGCTCTGATCGATACAAAAGTTGATCGTTCTTTTGCAACTGGTATCGCAGGTTTCTCTCATGTAGTTGACTCTCTTTCTGCTATCAAATATGCGAAAGTAAAAGCTATCCGTGATGAGGATGGAATTACTACAGACTTTGAAGTTGAAGGTGATTTCCCACGTTATGGTAACGATGATGACAGAGCAGATGAGATCGCAACAACACTGCTTTCCACATTCCTTGAAAAACTGAAACATATTCATACTTATCGTGATTCCAAACCAACCACATCTATTCTTACTATTACTTCTAACGTAGTATATGGTAAAGCTACAGGTTCTCTTCCGGATGGAAGAAAGATGGGAGAACCTCTTGCACCTGGTGCAAACCCATCTTACGGTGCAGAGCAGAACGGACTTCTTGCTTCCTTAAACTCTGTTGCAAAACTTGACTATGAAGATGCGCTTGACGGAATCTCCAATACACAGACAATCAATCCGGATGCACTGGGACATAGTAATGAAGAACGTACAGAGAACCTTGTTCATGTACTGGACGGATACTTTGATCAGGGTGCTCATCACCTCAATGTAAACGTATTTGGCAAAGAGAAACTGATCGATGCTATGGAACATCCGGAAAAAGAAGAATATGCAAACTTTACAATCCGTGTATCCGGATATGCTGTTAAGTTCATTGACCTTACAAGAGAGCAGCAGCTGGATGTTATCGCAAGAACTTGCCACGACAGAATGTAATCAGAATGGATGATAAGCAGATGAAAGGTTATGTTCATTCTCTGGAAAGCTTCGGGTCCGTAGACGGACCCGGAGTAAGATATGTGATTTTCTTAAGTGGCTGTGCTATGAGATGCCAGTTCTGCCATAATCCGGATACCTGGAAGTTGAATCAGGGACAGGAGTATACGGCAGATGAACTTCTAAACAAGGCATTGAGATATAAGGGTTACTGGGGAAATAAGGGTGGTATCACTGTAAGTGGTGGAGAACCATTGCTGCAGATTGATTTTTTGACAGAATTGTTTAAAAAGGCGAAGGCAATGGGGATAAATACAACTCTTGATACCAGTGCGAATCCTTTTACAGATAAAGAACCGTGGCATTCCAAGTGGCTTGAGCTTATGAAATATACAGATCTTGTGCTTCTGGATATCAAGCAGATTGATGAGGCGGAGCATATTAAACTTACGGGGCATTCAAATAAGAATATTCTTGAGATGGCGCGTGAGCTTTCAGATATGAAGAAGCCTGTCTGGATCAGACATGTGCTTGTGCCGGGCGGCAGTGACAAGGATGAATATCTTCATCGGCTGGCTGATTTTATTCATACGCTTTCTAATGTGGAGCGTGTGGAGGTGTTGCCGTATCATACACTTGGGAAGTTTAAATGGGAGAATCTTGGGATTCCTTATCCGTTGGAGGGGGTTAATCCGCCGCCGCAGGAGAGGGTTGATAATGCCAGGGAGATTCTTGGGGCAATTTAACCGAATAACTTGAAAAAGATGATAAGCTGTTATATGGGTGAGAGGCCTGTATAGCAGCTTTTTAATTGCGAAGGGGACGCTTGCCAGAAAAAATATTTATTTCTGGCAAGCTGGTGATTGGCAAAATTGAATGAATTTGTATCCCCCCTATGGGCTTGTTGGGGAAGGGACGGTTTGTTATAATTCAGGTCATGATGAATTTGTAATCATATTGTATGGTGCAGGTGAGGGCAGGAAAGCTGTTGGTAACTTGTAAGATACAATTACTGTATAGAATTGAGATTGTTATAGAAAGCGGAGGAAGATATAATTGAAGGATTTATTGTCGGAGATTGAGAGCTATTGGACTACCCGCGCGGAGGGGTATTCTGAGGTGAATCATAAGGAATTGAATGGGATGCAAAAGGGGGCGTGGCTTGAGGTTCTTGAGAGTCAGTTTCCGAAGAAAGCGAAGGAGGAGCTGAAGATTCTGGATATTGGTACCGGACCGGGCTTTTTTCCTGTTATTCTGGCTGGAGCGGGGTATAGGGTTGCTGCGGTGGATTATACGCAGGAGATGCTGGATACTGCGAAGAAGAATGCAGGGGAACTTTGCAGGAATATTACTTTTTATAAGATGGATGCGCAGAATCTGGAGTTTGAGGATGATGTGTTTGATGTGGTAATCAGCAGGAATCTGACCTGGAATCTGAAGGAGCCAGAGAGGGCTTATAGGGAGTGGTGTCGTGTTCTGAAGCCGGGGGGAAAGTTGCTTAATTTTGATGCGAACTGGTATGGCTATCTTTATGATGATGAGAAGCGTCAGTCTTATGAGGAGGATAGGCGGAGTGTAGAGAGTAAGAATCTGGATGATCATTATCTTTGTACGGATATTGACCGTATGGAGAAGATTGCATTACAGATGCCGCTTTCTGCGATTAACAGACCATCCTGGGACAGGAAGTTTCTGAAGGAGAATGGGTTTTCGAGTGTGGCAGTTGATACAGGAATCTGGGACAGAGTGTGGAGTCAGGAGGAGAAGCTGAATTATCATTCTACGCCGATGTTTATGGTTAGTGCTGTGAAAGAAGTGGGAAATAACTGGAATAGTAAAGAGTTAAAGCCGGGAGAGGATGATGCGCAGAATTATGTGGAGAGTTCTCTTATGACTGCACCAGGAACTAAGAAAAATGGTTTTCTGAAGCTTGGAGGAGGGGAGTTTGCTCTTCCTTATACTGTGATCTGTGGAAGTAATCCGGGGAAAACGGTTTTGATTACGGCAGCAGTTCATGCAGGGGAGCATGTGGGAATTCAGGCTGCCATAGAACTTGCAGAGAGTCTGGAGCCTGAAAAAATCAATGGCAGCGTGATTATTGTAAAAACTGTCTGTCGAAGAGAATTTGAGGAACGTGGCGGCAGTATTTGCAAGGAAGATAAAAAGAATCTGAATCGTGTTTTTCCGGGGAATCCGGATGGAACCAGGATGGAACGTCTGGCTTATGCGGTTGTGCAGACATTGCAGAGCAAAGCGGATTTTTATATAGATATTCACAGTGGTGATGATTTTGAAGAACTGACACCGTATATTTATTATGCCGGAAAGGGAGATGCGGATGTTGTTGCTATGTCAAAGAAGATGGCTGAACAGGCAGATGTACCGTATATGGTGAAATCTGATGTAGCTTCGGGAGGTTCTTATAATTATGCGGCGTCCTGCGGAATTCCGAGTGTACTGATTGAGAGAGGACAGATGGGAGGATGGACACAGGAAGAGGTTTATTCTACAAGAAAGGATGTTCATAATATTCTTTGCTGTCTTGGAATTTATGACGAACTCAGAAGCTATAGTACGTATTATCCGATGGAGATTGATGAGATGCGCTATCAGTCTGCAAGCGTATTTGGTCTGTGGTATCCGGAAAAGAAACCAGGAGACCTTATTAAGGCAGGAGAATTTCTTGGATGTACACGTGACTATGAAGGGAATATTCTGGAAAAAAGTTATTCAGATTTAAATGGCGTGATTCTTTATCAGGTTGCCAGTCTTCAGGTATTAAAAGACGGACCAATGATCGCTTATGGTAAATTCAGTTCCAGGAAAGATGAGAGAAAAGAAAAGATTACGAATTACTGGACGAAAAGAAGTGACAGCTTTATGGAACAGAGAAGGGCCGAACTTCACAGTGATATGGCGGATAAGTGGATGAAAGAAATCAGTACTTTTCTTCCGAAAGGGAAGTTGAAAATTCTTGATGTGGGATGTGGGGCAGGATTTTTTAGTATTCTTTTATCGAAACTTGGACATGAAGTTACAGGAATTGATCTGACTCCGGACATGATCACTCATTCCAGGGAACTGGCCAAAGAGGAAGGTGCTTCCTGTACATTTAAGGTGATGGATGCAGAAAATCCAGATTTCACAGACGAAAGCTTTGATGTGATCGTAACCAGAAATCTTACCTGGACGCTGCCAGATGCCGCACGGGCTTACAAAGAGTGGATTCGTGTGCTGAAAACAGGCGGTGTATTGATTAATGCGGATGCCAATTATGGAGCTGATAACTTTACTGATACAACGAATCTTCCTTCTAATCATGCGCATTTCACAGTTGGGGATGCAATGATGAATGAATGTGAGGAAATCAAACGGCAGCTCCCAATCAGTTCTTATATCCGACCTGCCTGGGATGTAGAAATATTAGGAAAACTTGGGGTAAAGAAATTTTCGATTGATATAGGTATCAGTGAAAGAATTTACACGAAGAAAGATGAGTTTTATAACCCGACACCTATGTTTTTACTTTGTGTGGAAAAGTAGGCAATTTGGAATGAATTTTGGTTGCATTACTGAGAACGGAGTGAACAGTAACCGGAGTGAATAATAACGAATTATTACGTATAGATTTTATTGACGGGGAATAAAGTGACTTTTATACTTAAGATAGATATGGAAATTCTAATATGGTTGTAGCTTTTGATAAGGTCAGGATACATTAACAGTAACCATGCGCAGTACAAATGTTACAAAAATGTAAAAAAAGCTTGACAAAATTAATTATATTAAATATAATTTTCTTATAAATTACAGAAATGTTACGAAAATAAAACTTATAATTAAAAAGCGCAAGGAATGAAAAGTATGAAAGTTCAAAAAAGTTTAAGCCACCCCGGTAAAGAAGAAAAAAAGAAACAATCAGGTGATTCGGTGCGTAGTCTGGCATTGGTTGCAGTTTGTACATGTGCGGCGGTTGCATTCGCGGCAGGCGGCAGAGTGGCAGACTATAATGGGAAAAATAAAGTATATGCTGCGTCGGAGAATGAACAGGAAACTTTTTCTTCACATTCCGCTGGAAATGATATAGTACCTACAGGAATTGCCGGTGTAGTGTCGGGAATGAAGGGTACAACTTTTCATAAGAAATCAGTAACTCGTATTGGAACCTCCTGTGAGCAGGTCATGGTTGGTCAGAGAATCAAAGTGATAGAAGATAATGTTGCAGAATTTGATGTCAGTTCATCAATGGAAAATAAGATAAATGATCTTGATGCGAAGACAATGACACTTTCTGAGAAAGCCCAAATGATGTCTGATGAAGATTATGATACTTTACTGCATATTGTAGAAGCAGAGGCTGGAACAGAAGATATCAAGGGACGTGTTCTGGTGGCTAATGTAATCATGAATCGTACAAAAAATGATGAATTTCCGGATACAGTTACCGAAGTGGTCTGGCAGCGTACCAATGGAGTTCCACAGTTTTCACCAACGTATGACGGTCGTATATATGAAGTGACAGTTACCGATGAAACAAAGGAGGCTGTCAGACAAGCTCTTGAGGGAGTTGATTATTCAGAGGGAGCTCTGTTTTTTATCCAGAAATCTGAGGCTGAGAAACATAATGTTTCATGGTTTGAAAAAGATTTGAAACGATTATTTAAATATGGTGTACATGAATTCTATACATATCCAGACACAGATGAGAATTCAAAGGAATCTTAGATGATGTATTCTGGAGATATGAGTGTATGTAGTAAGTAAAAGAGGTGCAGATAACCATGCCATGGAAAATCTGTACCTCTTTTTCAACCTAGTAATCAATGACAAAAAGAAGAAGCAAAAGAAAAATAATTTAGGATGGTATTTTGTTAAAGCATATGCTATAATGTGTTCAATTGGCAAAATGAATACTTTGGAAAGGCAGGAAATATCATGCAGGTATTATACAAAAGCACAAGAGGAAAAGAAGAAACCGTAACAGCTTCTATGGCTATTTTAAAAGGGCTGTCTGAGGATGGCGGCTTATTTGTGCCAACAGAGATTCCGAAGCTGGATGTTCCGATGGATAAACTGGCAAAGATGAGTTATCAGGAGACAGCATATGAGGTGATGAAACGTTTTCTCACCGATTTTACAGAAGAAGAATTAAAGAACTGCATCAACAATGCCTATGATGACAAATTTGATACAAAAGAGATCGCACCTCTTCATGAAGCAGACGGAGCTTATTTCCTTGAACTGTATCATGGTGCAACGATCGCATTTAAGGATATGGCGTTATCGATCCTTCCACATCTTATGACTACAGCTGCAAAGAAGAATCAGGTAAATAACGAGATTGTCATTCTTACAGCTACTTCAGGAGATACAGGTAAAGCGGCTATGGCAGGTTTTGCTGATGTTCCGGGAACTAAGATCATTGTATTCTATCCGAAACATGGTGTAAGCCCGATTCAGGAGAAACAGATGGTGACTCAGAAAGGCAACAATACTTATGTTGTAGGAATCACCGGAAACTTCGACGATGCGCAGACAGCTGTAAAGAAGATGTTCAATGATAAGGAACTTGAGGCAGAGCTTGATGCTGCAGGATATCAGTTCTCATCTGCAAACTCCATTAATATCGGACGTCTTGTACCTCAGATTGTTTATTATGTATATGCATATGCGTCACTTGTGCGTCAGGGAAAGATTAAAGACGGACAGGAAATCAATGTAGTAGTACCTACAGGAAACTTTGGAAATATTCTGGCTGCTTATTATGCAAAACAGATGGGACTTCCGGTTCACAAATTAATCTGTGCATCCAATGATAATAAAGTTCTGTATGATTTCTTCTGCACCGGAACATATGACAGAAAACGTGATTTCATTCTCACAACTTCCCCTTCTATGGATATTCTGATTTCCAGTAACCTGGAACGTCTGATTTATCGTATTGCAGGTGGCGATGCAAAGAAATGTGCTGAATTAATGCAGTCTCTTACTGCGGGCGGCGAGTATACAATCACAGAGGATATGAAAGCACAGTTAACAGATTTCTATGGCAACTACTGTACAGAAGAAGAGACAGCACAGACAATTGCAAAAATTTTTAAAGAGAGCCATTATGTAATTGATACTCATACTGCAGTTGCAGCAGGCGTATATGATAAATATACAGCAGATACAAAAGATACCACACCGACAGTCATTGCATCCACTGCAAGCCCATATAAATTTACAAGAAGCGTAATGGAAGCTCTTGGAGTAAGCGTAGATGGCAAAGATGATTTTGCATTAGCTGATGAGCTGAGCAGCCTTTCCGGAGTAAAACTTCCGCAGGCAGTTGAGACTATCCGTACAGCACCGGTACTTCATGACAGAGTTGTAGATGCTCCGGATATGCCACAGGCAGTAAAAGAGATTCTTGGAATCAAATAAAAAATTAATTAAATTGCGCATTTTATGTTGAAAAAGAGTATATACTAGAGTATAATAAAAAACAGTTAAGAACAGTGAATATCCTGAAATGTGCGAGACCCCTTCTTTTTTTGAACCTACATCGACTTTAACGGGAATCCAACATCGCATACCGGATGTCAGGCCGTCATTACGCAGCGGAAGACAGAAAGCCTGTTGAGGATACCCACCTAGCTACGGCTAGGCGTCAATGGGAAGGGAACGGCATTTCGGGAACTGTAAAAAATGAGCCATGGACAGGCTCTTTTTTATTATTGTAATTTTGCACATGGGAGGTTAGAAACGATGAGTGTTTCTGAAAGAAAATTTGGTGTATTACAGACTGGGGAAACAGCGAAGATTTTTCATCTGGAGAATAATTCCGGGGCATATGCAGAGGTAAGCAACTTTGGAGCACTTCTGGTTAAAGTGTCTGTGCCGGATAAAAATGGTGCCATGACAGATGTTGTACTTGGATATGATGATCTGGCATCTTATGAAGTGAACGGATGCTTTTTTGGTGCAACGATCGGAAGAAATGGAAACCGTATCGGAGGAGCGAAGTTCTCTATTAACGGTAAAGAGATAGTTCTTGCCCAGAATGAGAATGACAATAATCTTCACAGTGGTCCGAATGGATTTGAGAAGAAAATCTGGAATGTGGCAGAGATTTCCCAGGATAAGAACAGCATTGTATTCAATCGCATCAGCCCGGATGGGGAGAATGGATATCCGGGAGAATTTGATGTATCTGTAAAATATGAGTTTACAGAAGAAAACGAACTGAAGATTCATTACCAGGGAGTTTGTGATGAACCGACTATTGCAAATATGACAAATCACTCCTACTTCAACTTAAATGGTGAAGGAAGCGGAACTGCCATGGAACAGTATCTTACGATTCATGCGAAATATTATACACCTGTAGCAGATAGTCATTCTATACCAACAGGTGTTTACGAGGAAGTTGCCGGAACTCCTATGGATTTCAGAACTGCCAAGAAGATTGGACAGGATATTGAAGCTGATTTTGAACAGCTTAAATTTACCGGTGGATATGATCATAACTATGTAACAGACAATTATGCAAAGGGAAACAGAAGACTGATTGCCACAGCATACAGTGATAAGAGCGGAATTGCTATGGATGTTACTTCTGATTGTCCATGTGTACAGTTCTATGCTGCTAATTTTGTGAAGAATGAGAATGGCAAGAATGGTCATGTATACAATAAGCGAGATGCTTTCTGCCTGGAAACACAGGTAGAACCGAATGCAGTTAATGTGGAAGATTTCCATTCCCCTGTGCTTAATGCAGGAGAACAGTACGACTCTATGACAAGTTATCGTTTTTATATCAAAAAATAAGTTACATATTGATCTGGTTTCTCTCATATATTTATGTGTGGGTGAGACCAGATTTTTTTATGGGAAATTTGGTGGAGATTTCTTTAGCGAGTTTTTGTATTTGTCATAACAGCAGTTTCATGATATGATATTGGACAAGGATATTCCATTATTAGAATAACAGAATGGAGAAAATTATGGAGAGGAAAAAGGAAAAGCAGTCAGTTATAGGTCTGCTGCTTGGATTTATGGATCGCGTATCCGGAGATCATGTCGGGGCATATGCGACTCAGGCAGCATATTTCCTGATAATGTCTTTTATCCCGTGTATTCTGTTTTTGACTACACTTGTACGATATACACCGTTGACATATAATGTGGTCAGGGATGCGATCATTGCATTTATTCCGGAGAATCTGCAGAGTTTTGTGCTTGGAATCGTGGTGGATGTATATAGAAGAAGTACGGCAATTGTCCCTCTTTCGGCATTCGTTGCACTATGGTCTGCAGGAAAGGGATTACAGTCAATCATAAATGGCCTGAATACGATCTATCATGTAAAAGAAACCCGTAACTGGCTTCTTACCAGAATCTATGCAGTATTTTATACATTATCACTGGTGATTGCATTGATTATATCTTTGCTTATGTTAGTACTTGGAAATGAAATTCAGGCAGCAGTTTCAAGATATGTACCTTTTCTTGGAAGGATCATCGCGCGGATATTAGGCGCGAGAGCAATGCTGGTATTTGGTGTGTTGTTTGTGGTATTTCTTATGTTGTATAAAGTTCTTCCAAATAGAAAGGCAACATTTAAGAGTCAGATACCGGGGGCGTTTCTTATAGCGATTGCGTGGTCAGTTTTTTCATATGGTTTTTCTTTTTATTTTGAAATTTTTCCAGGATTCAGCAACATGTATGGGAATCTTGCGACGATTATCATGGTTATGGTATGGTTGTATGTCTGCATGAATCTACTTTTGTATGGCGCAGAGATCAATGCATATTTTGAAAAAGAGTTCAGGCTTGCGCACAGATCGGTGAGAGGACTGATCATTCATGAAAAAGAACGCAGACAGCCAGGATTGTCTGCGCAGGCACCTCTGGAGCCATTGCCTGAGCCGGAGAAGAAAAAAGAAAATGATACTTGACATATTTTTGAGTCTGTGGCATGATTATAATGTTGATAATCATGAAAAGCATAGAAGGTGTTTATAGGGAATTATTTTCCATCAGAGAGAGGAAGTCATCGGCTGGAAGCTGCCTCAGGTTCAGATATTTCCTGAATTTCCCACCGGAGCTGCATTTCTGAAGTAACAGTAGGAAATGACGTTACTGCGCGTTAAGCAGACCGAGAGCCTGTAGAAGATACAGGAAGCAGGGTGGTACCGCGGATATTTTACTCCGTCCCTTTACGAGGGACGGAGTTTTTTTATATCGTAGGAAATTGCTACGTAATATTCCTTCGATAATAAAAGCCGTCCGGGCAGGATTGCACTGCGGCGGAGAATCCTGAAAGCAGGATTTTTTCTTGTGTTCTGAGCAGCATAATATTTGTGAAGAGATATGCTGGATGAACGTAAATCCTTCGGATAGACCTTGCTTATTATAAGATAAAGGAGAAAAAAAGACATGGATATGAAAGAAAGACTTCAGGAACTGGCTGAAGCAGCCAGAAAACGGATCGATGAATCTGAAGGCCTGGATAAACTGAATGAAGTACGTGTAGCATACCTTGGTAAAAAAGGTGAGCTGACAGCAATCTTAAAAAGCATGAAGGATGTTGCTCCGGAAGAACGTCCGAAGGTTGGACAGCTTGTAAATGAAACAAGAAGTAAAATTGAGGCATTACTTGATGAATCCAAGCAGAAACTGGAAGAAGCAGTTCGCGAAGAGAAGATGAAACAGGAAGTCATCGACGTTACTTTACCTGCAAAGAAAGCTAAAATCGGGCATCGTCATCCGAACACTATCGCTTTGGAAGAAGTAGAGCGTATCTTTATCGGTATGGGTTATGAAGTTGTAGAAGGACCGGAAGTAGAGTATGCAGATTATAACTTTACGAAGCTGAATATTCCGGAAAATCATCCGGCACGTGACGAGCAGGATACTTTCTTTATTAATGATTCTATCCTTCTTCGTTCTCAGACATCACCGGTTCAGGCGCGTACAATGGAAAAAGGCAAACTGCCGATTCGTATGATCGCTCCGGGACGTGTATTCCGTTCTGATGAGGTAGATGCAACACATTCTCCGTCTTTCCATCAGATTGAAGGTCTTGTTATTGATAAAAATATTACTTTTGCAGATCTTAAGGGAACTCTGCAGGAGTTTGCGCAGGAATTATTCGGACCTGAAACAAAAACAAAATTCAGGCCACATCATTTCCCATTTACAGAGCCAAGCGCAGAGGTTGACGTTTCCTGCTTCAAGTGCGGTGGTACGGGATGCCGTTTCTGTAAAGGTTCCGGCTGGATTGAAATCCTTGGCTGTGGTATGGTTCATCCAAACGTATTAAGTATGTGTGGAATTGACCCGGAAGAGTATACCGGATTTGCATTCGGTGTAGGTCTGGAGCGTATCGCACTTCTGAAATACGAGATTGATGACATGAGACTGCTCTACGAAAACGACATTCGTTTCCTGAAACAGTTCTAATTTATAATAGTTTATTATTCGTAACTGTTCAGTACCTTCACAGTTACGGGTCAAAATCCATTAAAAATCGCCTTCGGCGATGAGATTTTGACTTGTATATCTCGGGATTTTGGCATGTTCATGCCAAAACACCTCGCGGGATAGTAGACTGCTGAATAGTTACTATTATTCAATAAATATAAGAAGAGGATTAACAAAATGAATACTTCATTATCTTGGATTAAAATGTATGTGCCGGATCTTGATGTGACAGCACAGGAATATACAGATGCCATGACACTGACAGGAACAAAAGTGGAAGGCTTCGAGAAACTGGATGCAGATCTGGACAAAATTGTGATCGGACAGATCGACAAGATTGAGAAGCATCCGGATGCAGATAAACTGATTATCTGCCAGGTAAATATTGGAACAGAGTCTGTACAGATCGTTACCGGTGCTCCGAATGTAAAAGAAGGAGATAAAGTTCCGGTTGTTCTTGACGGTGGACGTGTAGCTGGCGGACATGATGGAAAGAAAACTCCGGGTGGGATCGAGATTAAGAAAGGCAAACTCCGCGGAATCGAATCCTGTGGTATGATGTGCTCTATCGAAGAACTTGGAAGCACAAGAGAAATGTATCCGGAAGCACCGGAATACGGAATCTATATTTTCCCTGAAGATGCTGTTGTAGGTGAGAGCGCCATTAAAGCTCTGGGACTGGATGACGTTGTATTTGAATACGAAATTACATCTAACCGTGTAGACTGCTACGGTGTGCTTGGAATTGCAAGAGAAGCATCAGCTACTTTTGACAAGAAGTTCTGTCCTCCTGTAGTAGAGTGTAAAGGAAATGATGAGAAAGCTTCTGATTATGTAAAAGTTACAGTAGAAGATCCTCAGCTTTGCCCACGTTACTGCGCAAGAGTTGTAAAGAATGTTAAGATCGGACCTTCACCAAAATGGATGCAGAGATGTCTTGCCTCTAACGGAATCCGTCCAATCAACAATCTGGTTGATATCACAAACTATGTAATGGAAGAGTTTGGACAGCCAATGCATGCATATGATCTGGATACTATTGCAGGAAAAGAAATCGTTGTGCGCCGCGCAAAGAATGATGAGAAATTCGTAACTCTTGACGGTCAGGAACGTGCTATGGACGACCAGGTGCTGATGATCTGTGACGGTGAGAAGGCTGTCGGCATTGCCGGTATCATGGGTGGCGAAAATTCTATGATCACAGACAATGTAAAAACAGTTCTTTTTGAAGCAGCGTGCTTTGATGGAACAAATATCCGACTTTCATCTAAGAGAATCGGACTGAGAACAGATGCTTCCGGTAAATTTGAGAAAGGTCTTGATCCAAATAATGCACAGGCTGCTATTGACAGAGCATGCCAGCTGATGGAAGAACTTGGTGCAGGAGAAGTTGTAGGCGGAATGGTAGATGTCTGCAATGAAGTAAGAGAACCATCCAGAGTTCCATTTAAACCAGAGAAGATTAACGCACTTCTTGGAACAAATCTGACATCGGAAGAAATGCTTGGATATCTTGCAAAAGTAGAACTTACTTATGACGAGAAAACAAATGAAATCGTTGCACCTACTTTCCGCCAGGATATTCATTATGTAGCTGACGTGGCAGAAGAGGTTGCAAGATTCTTCGGATATGATAAGATTCCGACTACACTTCCTACAGGTGAAGCTACAACAGGTAAACTTCCATTTAAGCTTCGTATTGAATCGGTAGCACGTGATATTGCTGAATATTGTGGATTCTCTGAAGGAATGAGTTATTCTTTCGAAAGCCCGAAGGTATTTGACAAATTAAGACTTCCGGCTGACAGAGAGCTTCGTCAGGGAATTGTTATCAGCAACCCTCTGGGAGAAGATTACAGTGTTATGAGAACAACTACTTTGAACGGTATGCTCAGTTCTCTTGCTACAAACTATAACAGAAGAAATAAAGATGTCCGTCTCTATGAGCTTGGTAATGTATATCGTCCGAAGTCTCTTCCACTTACAGAACTTCCGGATGAACGTATGCATTTTACTCTTGGTATGTATGGAAATGGTGATTTCTTTGATATGAAGGGCGTTTGTGAAGAGTTCTTTGAGAAAGTCGGAATGAGAGATAAAATAGATTATGATCCAAACAGTGGTAAGACTTACCTCCATCCGGGAAGACAGGCAAACATGATCTATGACGGAAAAGTTGTCGGATATCTTGGAGAAGTCCATCCTCTGGTAGCTGACACTTACGGAATCGGTGAGAAAGCTTATGTGGCAGTTATCGATATCCTTACAGTTCTTGAGTTTGCAAGCTTCAATCATAAATACACAGGAATTGCCAAATATCCGGCAGTAACACGTGACTTAAGTATGGTTGTTCCGAAAACTGTGCTTGCAGGACAGATTGAGCATGTTCTTACACAGAGAGGCGGAAAAATTCTGGAAAGCTATCAGTTATTCGATATTTATGAAGGAAATCAGATTAAAGAGGGATTCAAGTCTATGGCTTATTCTCTGGTATTCCGTCATCATGACAAGACTCTGGAGGAGAGCGAGATCACAGCGGCAATGAAGAAAATCTTAAATGGTCTGACAGATCTTGGAATCGAGTTGAGAAGCTAATGCTACTTTATGTGTTAAGACATGGGATAACCCAGTGGAATAAACTGAAGAAGGTGCAGGGGGCAGTAGATATTCCCCTGGCACCGGAGGGAATCGAACTTGCCAAAAAGACTGGTGAGGCGTTGAAAGATATTCATTTTGATATCTGTTTTACCAGTCCGTTGACAAGAGCGAAACAGACAGCGCAGTATGTGCTGGGAGATAAAAAGGTTCCGATTATCGAGGATAAGAGAATCCAGGAAATTGATTTTGGAGTTCTTGAAGGAACACGGTTCAAGGATGCACAGGGAAAGATCATCAGTCATGAAATGGAAATCTTTTTTACGGATCCGCTGAAATTTAAGCGCCCGGAGAACGGAGAAAATATTTTCGATATTCTGAAACGAACGAGAGAGTTCTGGCAGGAGAAGATAACAGATCCTGCACTGACAGATAAGACTGTCCTTGTTTCTTCTCATGGATGTGCAGTACGTGCACTGCTTCAGAATATTTATCAGGATCATGAAAATTTCTGGCATGGATGTGTACCGCCAAACTGCAGCATTAATCTTGTTGAAGTGAAGGATGGCAAAGTACGTCTTCTGGAAGAAGATAAGGTTTATTCTGGGATAAACAAGTAAATATAGCGAAACATTCCGGCGGGAAATCTGTTTATGGCACAGGTTTCCCGCTGCTATTATTTATGACAAAAGAACATAGCTTTTTCACTTGTGACAGATATGACATTGTGATATGATAAACGAAAAAGAAGATTGTCTGTAATTTTACGCAAAATTTGCAAATAACCACAGGAGGTGTATTATGGGCAAAAAAATTATGAATACCGTGCTTTTTCTGGCGGTACTTGGTGGGTGTATTGCGATGACTCTGCTGACGGGCAGGGGCTCAGTAAGCACGATGGCTTACAACTTCGCATTTCTTGCCATTATGGCAGTGATTTATCTGGCGGGATTATTCGGCGGGGTGTTCCGAGTGGATGGTATTACACAGGCATTTTTAAGAGGGACGCAAGAACTTACCAGTGTTTTTAAAGTGCCTGGAAAAGCAAAGAGTGAAGATTTGTCATGCCTGAAAGGAATTTTTGATCACAGATATCTGGATGAGAGAATGGATAATTTTATCGATTCTATGGATAAGAATCAGGAAGGTGTCGGAGGAATTGAAGAATATATAAACGAAGATGAAATAGACCTTCATGTACATAAAAAAATTCTGGAAATGGCACCAGATATCTTTACCAGTCTCGGTATTCTTGGTACCTTTATCGGTCTTGTATGGGGCCTGAAGAGCTTTGAACCGTCCAGTTATGAGACAATGACTATGTCTGTTTCTACACTTGTAGATGGTATCAAAGTTGCGTTCCTTACTTCTATATATGGAATTGCATTTGCTCTGATTTATAGTTCCGGAATGAAGAGTGTTTATGCGGGAATGGATGAGAAACTGCAGGGATTTCTGGAAAAGTTTCATATGTATGTTCTTCCCGCTGCTGAGAGTGAGTCAAGAAATCTTATGCTTGCAAGTCAAAAGGTTCAGACAAAGGCTATGAAGCAGATGGCAGAACAGCTTACTTCACAGATGGCGGAGAGTTTTGAAAAGGCAATTAATCCTACATTTGAGAAAATGAATGAATCTCTGGAGATTCTGACAGAGTCTGTAACGAAATGCCAGCAGGATGTCGTACAGGAGATTCTCCGCTCTTTCCTGCGAGAGATGAACAGTTCTTTTAAACTGCAGTTCAAGGACTTTAATGAGTCACTTGTACAGCTGAAAAAGGCGCAAAAAGAGAATACAGATTACACTACAAATCTCTACCAGGCAATGAGTGAACAGTTAAATGAATCTTATGCAAGACAGAATGAATCTATGAAAGAAATCGTGGATGAACTTGGCAGGATTCAGGGACGTTATATGTCAACTGCGACAAGAATCACACAGGATAATCAGGAAATCCAGAAACAGCAGCAACAGGATTACCAGCATATTTCAGATTACTTGAAGGAAGCAGAGAAATCTTCTGCCAAGTTCTGGGTTGCCTGCAATCAGACTATGCAGAAATATGTAGAGACTGCAACGCAGGGAATGGAAAAGATTTCTGCAGCAAATCAGGCAGGAGAGGATGTGCTTAAGGCAAATCAGAAACTGGTTGAGGAACTGGATGCAAAATTGCAGGAGTTTATTTCTTATCAGAAGATGACATATCAGACTATGGAAGAAGTGCGCAGACTCTTTGCTGATATTTCTGTTCAGAAAGAAAACAGTAATATATATCTTTCTGAAGGAAGAACAGGTCAGGGAGCAGTGCAGAAAGAATCCATGGAAGAAGTACGAAAACTGCTTGAGGAACAAGGTGAACGCCAGGAAGCGCTTCTTGAAGAAATGAACAAGAATATGAAGAGCATTTCCAAAAATCAGAAAGGTAAATTCAGTTTATTCAGATAAGAAAAGGAGAGAATTATGCGCAAAAGAAAGAAATCAGATGACAGCGGATTTAATGTCTGGCGATCTTATTCTGATATGATGGCCGGCGTGCTGCTCCTTTTCATCCTGATCATGTGTGTGACACTTTTTCAGGCACAGAAAAGCTATAATGAAAGTATTAAAGAAAGAGATGATAAAATTGCTCTTCAGGAACAGTATACTGCAGAAATCCTGGCGCAGCAGAATGAGCTGGATGAAAAAGACAGTCAGTTAAGTTCTCAGGATGAACAGCTTGACAAACAGAAAAAACTTCTGGCTGAGCTGGCTGCGCAGCTGAAAGAACAGCAGGCTACACTGGATAAGCAGCAGTCAGATCTTGATGAAAAAACATCTCTTCTTGCCACACAGCAGAAAAAGATTGACAATATTATCGGTGTAAAAGCAGATGTTATTGAAGCATTGCAGAAAGAATTTTCCAAGAATAATGTCAGTGTTGATATAGATGCGCAGACAGGAGCTCTTACATTGAATGCAAATGTAATGTTTGACTATGACCAGTCAGAACTTACGGATGAGGGTAAGGCAGAACTTGCAAATATCCTGCCGATTTACTGCAAGGTACTGTTGCAGGATGATTATAAGAAGTATCTGGCTGAGATTATTATCGATGGATATACAGACACAGATGGTGATTATGATTATAACCTGGAGCTTTCCCAGAAACGTTCTCTGGCTGTCGCGCAATATCTGACGGAAATTCAGGGGAATTTCTTAAGTCCTGATGAAATTTCAGATTTGCAGAATTATCTGACAGTAAATGGACATGGTTCTGCAAATCCGGTTCTTGACTCTAAGGGAAATGAAGATAAGGATGCATCAAGACGTGTAGAGGTAAAATTCCGTCTGAAAGATGATGAAATGATCAGTGAACTGGATCAGATCATGAATGCAGATTCTGCATCTGATTCTGATTCTACAAAATCCAGCGGCAATTAAGCTGCTGGATTTTTTGGTATCGAATAATTTTACCAATAATATATCACATTTTTGAGAAAAAATATGATATGATAAGAAGGTACGCGGTCATTATGATTTGATTTTAACCGAATTAAGTAAGTCCCCTGCGGAGGTTGCAAAGAGCAATAAATGCAGTAGTTATTCGGTGTTGAGCTAAGTAGCGGAAATGGATGATTTTATCCGATTGAATCAAAGCAAGTAGCAGAAGCAACTAAAGAAATTCACTTGCAGTGAAATTGTCGAATGAATTAATGATACGCTGTACCCAACATAAGAAAAAAGGAAGAGGAAGATAAGCATGTCTTTAAAAATTGGAAGAAATGATCCATGCTGGTGTGGAAGCGGTAAAAAATATAAAAAATGCCATGAAGCATTTGATGAGAAAATGGAAATGATGAAGCAGAAAGGATATGCAGTTATTGATCATAACCTGATCAAGACACCTGAGCAGATTGAAAAAATCAAAGAGAGCTGTAAGATCAATATTGCAGTTCTTGATTATGTTGCAGAGCATATCGGACCTGGTGTCTCAACAGAAGAAATTGACAGATGGGTGCATGAAGAAACCGTAAGACACGGAGGAATTCCGGCACCTCTTGATTACGAAGGCTTTCCGAAAAGCGTTTGTACTTCTGTAAATGAGGTTGTGTGTCATGGAATTCCGGATGAAGAGCAGATTCTGAAAGAGGGGGATATCATCAATGTAGACGTATCTACGATTTATAATGGATACTATTCTGATTCATCCAGAATGTTTTGCATTGGAAAGGTAAGTCCTGAAAAAGAAAAACTTGTCAGAGTTACCAAGGAATGCGTTGAACTTGGAATTTCACAGGTAAAACCTTGGACACCGATTGGAAATATGGGAAGTGCTGTTCACAAACATGCGGTAGAAAATGGATTTTCTGTAGTAAGAGAAATCGGCGGACATGGCGTGGGACTCGAGTTCCATGAAGATCCGTGGGTAAGCTTTGTTTCAGAAGAAAATACAGGTGCTCTGATGGTTCCTGGAATGATGTTTACGATAGAACCGATGGTAAATATGGGAAGTGATGAGATTTATACAGATGAAATTGACGAGTGGACAGTACGAACAGAGGACGGACTGCCGTCTGCACAGTGGGAGGTAACGGTTCTGGTTACAGAGACCGGTTGTGAAGTGATCTGCTGGTAACTATACTTACATTTTACAAAATGGGTTACTGTTCACTCCGTTCTCAGTAACACGCTTCGCGATGCACAGAATTTATGC
>ENA-OWPM01000348-OWPM01000348.1-human-gut-metagenome-genome-assembly--contig:-NODE-348-length-60136-cov-6.457083_pt1 | contig 60136 bp, 51 predicted proteins | sample MGYA00248267_ERZ651852 | MGnify/ENA primary metagenome ERZ651852 (study PRJEB26924, sample SAMEA4378228) | human gut metagenome | biome: human gut; feature: human-associated habitat; material: faeces... | reverse complement strand
GGGTACAATGTCTGCATGTTTGAATTCTTAGCTTCATTTTTGTAGCAAGCGAGCCACACATAAGAGCTTTATTTCGGTTATTTCACTCTAAACTTTGTACGTCCCTTATTTATTCTATGCATTATTAGATTTCCAAAATTAATTTTATTTTTTAATTTTATTAAATTCATCCTTAATTTCTTTAGCAGCCTTTTTTATATCTTTTTGTGCTATTATTGCTGAAATTATAGCAACTCCATCAATATTTATGTCTTTAAAATCTTTTATTCTTTCTTTATTAACTCCGCCAATAACAACCATTGGAAGTTTAACATTATCTCTTATTTTTCTGACTTCCTCCATTGTTACTGCTGTTGCATCTTTTTTACTTCCTGTGACATAAACCGCCCCTACTCCTATATAGTCTGCTCCATCTTTTTCAGCTGTTAATGCTTCTTCAAGATTTCCTGCCGATACTCCAATTATTTTATCATTTCCTAATATATTTCTTACAATAGTCAATGGTAAATCACTTTGACCAACATGTACCCCAGCTGCATCAACTGCTTGTGCAATATCAAGTCTATCATTTATTAATAATGGTATATTATATTTATCAGTTATTTTTTTCACATTAACTGCTGTACTATAAAAATCAAGTGATGAACATTCTTTTTCTCTAAGCTGAATTAATGTACAGCCTCCCTTAATAGCTTCTTCAACTGCTTCTTCTAAAGTTTCCGTACTCATTAAGTCTCTATCTGTTACAAGATATACACTATAATCAATATAAGACTTCATAAAATAAATTCCTCCTATAATAATAACAACTTCAATTAAATGATCAAAACTATATTAAGCTTATCAAAAATATAAATAAAGCTTGGCTCACATATGTTAGCAGATGAAACTATAATATAAAACCAAATATTTTGGTTTTTAACTTAAGAATATATATTCTTATATTCTTAAAAATTTGCTTATTTTATTAGAATTATATGGATTCTTTTTAATAATGAAACACCTACTCATATTCATTCGTAGGTGTAAGCGATTCACACCAAATATAAAATTTGGGCTCTCTGCTTAAGAATTTGCTTATTTATTGAGCTTCAACTTATATAAATATTATTTTTAAACTCTATAAAAAAGTTATTTTTCCTCTATCTTTAATTATCTCTGCTGTAAGATTACTTATTGCATCCATAATTCCAACATGAAAACTTCCAAGTCCTATATTTTTATTTTTTTCTTCTGAAATTTCTCCACTTATACTCATAGATAGTACAGCTCCTACTGCTGCTATAAAATAATCATTCCCACTACCTGCATAAGCTCCACAAAGTGCACTTGTCATGCATCCTGTTCCTGTGACACTTGCAAGCATTTTGCTTCCATTTGATAAAATTACACTTCTTTCACTATCTGAAACAACATCTTCTACACCTGTAATTGCAACTGTACAATTTAGTTTTTGTGCTAGATTTTTTGCTACATTAACTTTATCTTCATTAGTCATATTCATATCACTTTCAGATGCATCAACACCTTTAGTAACTGAACTTATTCCACTTATGAATTTAATTTCAGATATATTTCCTCTTATAATATCCATCTTAACTTCTCTTAAAAGTCTTTGAGCTACACTATTCCTGTATGGTGCAACACCTGCACCTACTGGATCATATATTACTGGAATACCACATTCATTAGCTTTTTTACCTGCAATAATCATAGCTTCAACCATATCATCATTTATTATTCCCATATTTAAAACTACAGCAGATGAAATAGATGCTATTGCTTCAACCTCTTTTGAAAAATCAGCCATTGTTGGTGATCCGCCAATAGCAAGTATTATATTTGCGCAGTCAGTTGCTGTAACATAATTAGTTATACTATGTACTAATGGCTTCTTTTTCTTAATATTTTCTAATAAATTTCCTACTTTATTTAAAATTTCACTGCTCATTTAAAACCCTCCTTTTGACAGCTGACATCTGTAACCTTTACGCCTTAACTGTCAGCTCTCAACTACTTAATCTCTTTTTGTAATAATTCAACTTTTTCTCCATTTAAAATTCTGTTTGTAGTTCTTACTGCGCACATTTTTCCGCACATAGAACAACTGTGTTGATCCTCTGGTGGAATGCTTTCAAAGTATTCTCTAGCCTTATTACCATCAAGTGCAACCTTAAACATAGCTTCCCAATCTAATTTTTGACGTGCATCTGCCATTGCATTATCTCTATCTCTTGCTCCTTTGACACCATTTGCTATATCAGCTGCATGGGCTGCAATCTTTGATGCTATAATTCCTTCTTTAACATCATTAATATCTGGTAATCTTAAATGTTCTGCTGGTGTAACATAGCAAAGGAAGTTTGCTCCATTGGTTGCTGCAATAGCTCCACCAATCGCTGATGTTATATGATCATATCCTGGTGCAATATCTGTTACTAATGGTCCAAGTACATAAAATGGTGCTCCATGGCATAGTCTTTTTTCTATTTGCATATTAGCTGCTATTTCATTCATCGCCATATGTCCCGGTCCTTCAATCATAACTTGTACATCTTTTTCCCATGCTCTTTTAGTCAATAAGCCAAGTTCCATTAATTCTGAAATTTGACCTGCATCAGTTGAATCATCAATACATCCTGGTCTCATAGCATCCCCAAGACTAATAGTTACATCATGCTCTCTAAGAATTTCTAATAATTCATCATAATGTTCATAAAATGGATTTTCATTTCCTGTCATCTCCATCCATGCAAATAGAAGAGAACCTCCTCTAGATACTATATTCATCTTTCTTTTATCTTCTTTAAATACAGAAATAGTTCTTTTATTTATTCCAGCATGAATAGTAACAAAATCAACACCTTGTTCTGCATGTTTTCTTACTACTTCAAGAAAATCCTCTGCTTTAATATCTAAAAGATCTTTTTCTAAATATCCAATTGCATCATACATAGGAACTGTTCCTATCATAGCTGGAGAATATTCTATTAGTTTTTCTCTAAATTCTTGTGTCTTACCATAATTACTTAAATCCATTATAGCTTCTGCACCATATTCAATAGCTAATTTAACTTTTTCCATTTCTCTGCAATAATCTACTGAGTCACCTGAAATACCTAAGTTCACATTTATCTTAGTTCTTAATCCATCGCCAACACCTTCTGGATTTAGTGATTTATGATTAACATTAGCCGGTATTACAACTTTTCCTTCTGCTATAAGTTGTCTTAATTTTTCTGCTTCTATTTGTTCCTTATCTGCTACGATTTCCATTTGTTTTGTAATTATACCTTTTTTAGCTGCTTCCATTTGTGTTTTATAACTCATCTTAATTTTCCTCCTAAATATTTCCCTAGAGAATTCTAAGGGAATTTTTAAACAAATTTAGACTTAACCCAATTTTTTTATTACCCCTGATGTACCTCAGGGGTACAACTAATTAATAATATTTATAAAAATGGTGAGTTGGTCCAACGCCTTTGCCAAGCTCAAAACCATTTTTGATAGCTCCCGTAATATAATTTTTAGCTTCACCTACTGCATCTTTTATATTCATTTTCTTAGCTATATTAGCAGCAATTGCTGATGATAATGTACATCCTGTCCCATGTGTATGAGTTGTATTTATTCTTTCTTGTGGAAATAATACAAATTCATTACCATCATATAATAAGTCTGTTGCATCATCTTCTAAGTGACCACCTTTAACTAATACTGCCTTTGGCCCTAATTCAATTAATTTTTTAGCAGCATCCTTCATTTGCTCTAAATTCTTTATTTCAACGCCTAAAATCTCTTCCGCTTCTGGAAGATTAGGTGTTATTAATGTTGCTAGTGGAAATAATTCTTTTACTAATGTTTCTTTTGCATCTGGTGATAATAAATTAAATCCACTTTTTGAAATCATAACTGGATCTAAGACAATATCACATAAATCTTCAACTTTGTTTAATGCATTTGCTATAGCCTTTATAGATTCAATTTTAGATACCATTCCGATTTTTACTGCATCTACTCTTATATCTTCAAAAATTACGTCTATTTGTTTTTCTATCATTTGCGGTTCTATATCTTGTATCCCAAATACGCCCATTGTATTTTGAGCAGTTATAGCAGTTATAACACTCATTCCATATACACCATTTGCAGAAAATGATTTTAAATCTGCTTGTATTCCTGCTCCCCCACAACTGTCTGAACCTGCAATTGTTAATGCTCTATACATACCTTCACATCCTTTGTTTTAGATATAATACTTAATATTTAGTTAGTTTTAGCTTCTAAATTATGCGAGCTTCTATTTATTAATGTATGTTCTATAACAGGAATCTTTAGAAATACATATGCAATTATTGCACCTGCACTGCAGCTAAGCATAAATGGTGCTACAAACATTATTACTGCTCCTTCTTTTCCTAAAAATGCTGCTGCTAGTGGATACGCAAGTAATGCTCCTAATATTCCTGTACCTACTACTTCTCCAATTACACCAACAAGTATTCTCTTAAATTTTTTATAAAGAATACCTGAAAGTAATGCACCTACCATACTACCTGGGAATGCTAACAGACTGCCTGTCCCTAATATATTTCGTATAAGTGATGCTACAAACGCATTACACATTGCATATATTGGTCCAAGAGTTACTGCTCCAACTACATTAACAAAATGTTGTACTGGCGATATTTTTGCTGCTCCTATTGGTATTGAGAATGTTCCGAATATAACAGCCATACCAATAAGTACACCACTTAGTGCAATTTTTTGTGCTTTACTCTTTTCGTTCATTTTTCAGCCTCCTTATCTTTTAATTTTAGGAAACTATACAAAAACTACGTAAAAAAAAATGTAACCCAAAGGGTTACATTATAAATATACACGCAATTATTTTGTACTTCCCTCCGTTGGCATTAACCAAATCAGGTTATAAGAGTCTAGGAAATCAATCTTTCCAATCTCAGCCGATGTATCAGCTCCCCTAGTTATAAATTATTTAATTTTATCCACAAATTAAACATTATACCAATATTATAAAATAGTCAAGATATTTTACATTCTTTACTCATTATTTTTTCCAAATACTTTTTCTTTAAGCCTAAGTCCTTCCTTTGTTGCAGCTACTCCTCCCATTGCAGTTTCTCTAAGTGCTGATGGTAAGCTTTTTCCTACTTTATACATTGCTTCAACAGCATCATCAAAAGGTATTTTAGCTTCAACTCCTGCCATCACCATATCTGCTGTACAAAGAGCAGTAATAGCACCTTGTGCATTTCTTTTTGCACATGGTATTTCTACTAAACCTGCTACTGGATCGCATACTAAACCTAATACATTTTGAAGTATTATTGACCCAGCATCTAAACTCATTTTAGGAGTTCCACACATTAATTCAACTACTGCTGCTGCTCCCATTGCAGAGGCTGATCCGCACTCTGCCTGGCATCCTCCTTCTGCACCAGAAAGGGTTGCATTCATTCCAATAATCATTCCAACAGCTGAAGCTGCAAGAAGTCCATTTATCATTTCATCCTCTGACAATTCCAACACTTCACCTGCTGCTAAAATAACTGCTGGTAATATTCCACATGATCCTGCTGTTGGACATGCAACTATTTTCCCCATGGAAGCATTTACTTCTGATGATGCAAGGGCCATTGCCATAGCTATATTAGTAGCTCTTCCTGTTAAAGTCTTCTTATTTTTAGCGTAATTATTTAATCTATGTCCATCTCCGCCAATAAGGCCACTAAGTGAGTAAACTTCTTTTTCAGTTCCTGCTTTTGCTGCATCCTTCATTACTTTTAAGTTTTTTCTCATCTTTTCTATTACTTTCTCTCTTGTTGATCCCTTTTCTTCAACTTCACATCTTATAGCATACTCGCTTAAAGAAATATTATGTTTATCACATAATTCTAATAACTCTTCTCCTGTTCTTGCAAGCATATTACCTGTTCCACCTTTCTTCTTACGCTATTGTTTAATACTATATCTCGAATTATATGCATTCCAAAGCAATTTATTATTCTTCTTGTACTGGGCTAATTGCAATAACTTTAAATACAAATTCTAATTTTTTTATTTTATCTATAACATCCTCATTTATCCTATTATCCATTTCAAAAATCATAGTTGCTTCTTCGCCTTTTCTATCTCTAAAAACTTTCATAAATGCTATGTTTATATTTTCACTTGAAAGAATCTGAGTAACTGAATTAATGACCCCCGGTACATCTTTATGAGATATAATCAATGTTTCATATATTCCTGTAAATTCTACTTCATTATCATTTACCTCAAATATTTTAATATTTCCACCACCAATAGAAGATCCCATCACTTCACAATAGTTATCATCTACAGTTCTCATTATAAACTTAACTGTATTAGGATGAACATCACCTAAATCTGCTTCTTTAAATAGGAATTTCACTCCTAATTCTTTTGCTATTTCCATAGAATCTCTAAGCCTTTCATCATAAGGTTCCATCCCAAGTATTCCTGCTACCAAAGCTTTATCTGTTCCATGACCTCTATATGTTTTTGCAAAAGAACCATGTAGTAAAAATGTTACTTCTGCTATTTCTCCTCCAGCTATACTTCTTGCTATTTTCCCAAGTCTAGCTGCTCCTGCTGTATGTGAACTAGATGGACCTATCATTACTGGTCCAAGTATATCAAATATTCCTATACCTTTCATAATCGAATTTCTCCTTATTTACTTTTAACGATTGTAATGTTTCTCAAAATTTATTAAAACATATTATATTTAAAGTATCTACATTATATAATTATTTTGTCATTTTTATAAGAATATAAGCATAGTTTATTTAAATATTTAAATTTTATAACTCAAAAAATTTAAATATATATGTTGCAATTACTTTTCTACATTTTGTATGCTGGTATTTACTTAGACTGTAAACATCTTAAATGAAATTTTATTATTGTAATATATATTTTTCTAACTTATTAAATAATACATGAATATTATTAATTTACCCGAAATAAGGATAGCAATTAGAATGCTATCCTTATAAATGATTAATTATTTAAATATTTCTTTATAAACAATTTATTATCTACATAGTTTTTTAAATTCATCAGCTACAAATTGAACTTGCGTACCTACTATAACCTGTAAGCTTGTCTTACCTGGTCTCATAACGCCTGATACACCTGCTGATTTAATTAATTTTTCATCTACGCGTGATTGATCTTTAATTTCTAAACGTAATCTTGTTACACAATTATCAATTGAAGTTATATTTTCTTTTCCTCCAACACCTTTTAATATGATAGATGCAACTTCTGTATAATTATTATTAGCAAGTACTGCATTCATTTCTTCAGCATCATCATCTTCTCTGCCCGGAGTCTTTAAATTAAATTTTGTAATAGCAAAGCGGAATACAACGTAGTAAATAACTGCAAAAACTAAGCCTATTGGTATAATATAAAGTGGATTTTCAGCCATTGGGGCTTTAAAACTTAAGAACCAGTCTACAAAACCTGCACTAAAGTTAAATCCGCATCTTACTGGCAATAATGTACATACCACTGCTGAAATTCCTGATAATATTGCATGAACTAAGTATAATCCTGGTGCCAAGAACATAAATGAGAATTCTAAAGGTTCTGTTACCCCTGTGAAAAATGCTGATATTGACGCTGCTAATAATAATCCATAAACTGCTTTCTTCTTGTTATCTTTAGCAGTATGATACATTGCAAGAGCTCCTGCTGGTAAACCAAACATCATTACTGGGAAGAATCCTGTCATATACATACCAGTCACGCCTTGTGTACCAGTTCCTGCCCAGAAGTTTCCTATATCATTAATTCCTGCAACGTCGAACCAGAATACTGAATTAAGTGCATGATGAAGACCTGTTGGAATTAAAAGCCTATTGAAGAATGTATAAATACCTGAACCAATTGCTCCTGTAGATACGATTGCTTCCCCAAAACTTACTAATCCTCCATAAACTATTGGCCATACAAAGAATAATATCAAAGATGCAACAATTGATCCTGCTGCTGTTACTATAGCAACACATCTTTTTCCACTAAAGAACGCTAAAGCATCTGGTAATTTAGTGCCTTTAAATTTATTATAACAACTTGAACCTATAATACCTGATAAAATACCTGTAAATTGTGTTGCTATCTTTCCAAATGCTGCTGGTACTTCTGCAACATCTACACCTTTAAACATTGCTACAACGGCTGGTGATAATAAAGTAGTAATCATAAGCCATGAAACAAGTCCTGCAAGTCCTGCTGTACCATCGTTGTCATCAGACATGCCGACACCAACACCAATTGCAAATAATATACCCATGTTGTCGATTAATGAGCCTCCAGCTTTTATTAGGAATGCTGCAATTATATTGTTTGCCCCCCAGCCAGATGGATCAATCCAATAACCAATTCCCATTAATATACTTGCAACTGGCAAGCAAGCTACAGGTAACATTAATGATTTCCCTAGTTTTTGTAAGTACTTCATCATATTGAAGTCCCTCCTTATTAAATATTTATTACAAGAGTACTAGACTCTCATATACATTTTTATTTTTGAACACAAAAAAGCTGAAAAGAATAGATCAAGATATAATCCTATCCTTTTCAGCTGATGCTCGAATCTAATCGGTTACACGCTATTTATTAAAAACGTATTCTGTTTATGTTTACATGTTACCATATAAATCTATTATAATCAACTCTTTTTATTAAAAAATTTAATATTAAATTTAGTATTCTTGCTTTCCTTTCTAAACCTTTCTATATGCATTGCTAAGTATGCTATCTCACTCTCTGATACTTCTTTATCAAGGTATTTTTCTAATATCTTTGCTGAAGATTCCGCTATTTTATAAGATACCTTATATTTTGACTTAATCTCATAAATAAAGTCATTACCGATTTCTGAATCTGCCAAAATTCTTTTAATAGCAAACTTTATATGAGTTACAAATCTTGCATAATTTAAGGTTTCTTTGTCTATTTTTATATCTAATTGCTTTTCTACACAGGTAATTACCATATTACTTAAATTAGTACTCTTTATTGTGTCATTTAAGTTTCCGCTATTTCTACTTGAATGAATATGCAATGCTATAAGTCCAATTTCATCTTCTGGAATTAATAAATCCAATTCATTTTCTAACATTTTTGCTGCTTTTTCAGCTAACATATATTCTTTTTTATAAAGAACTTTAGTCTCAGTAATAAAAGGATTTTCTATTATTTCTCCATTTACAATTCTCTTTATTGCAAAATTTAAGTGATCAATTAATCCAATATGTATCTTTTCATCCAAATCTTCATTTAAATCACTTGATATTTCTGTTATTATATTTTCACATAAACCAAAAAATTCTTCATCAACTTTCTCAATAACTTGTTTAAAATTCTTAAGATTATCTTCATTCTCCATCACAAAGACTTTTTCAACCTGTGTTCCTTTTGGTATTTTATCACCAAATTTTTTACCAAATCCTATTCCCCTAGAAAATAGCATTTTTTCTTTTCCTGATATTTTTACACAAACTATATTATTATTATACGCTTGTATCACTACCCCTTCATTAACAACAATACCCATGACACGCCTCCTTTTTACTAATATTTCAGCATCATATAATCATAGTATAACAAATCTATTTATATTTCAATTTAAATTATTCGATATTTTATTATGATTTCTTTATTCTGTAAACACTTAGAAATAAATCATATCAACCTTAATAATCATTCATCAGAATCTATTTATTATTATAATATCTTTATTATATCATTTTAGAAATAGGTACTATCATACAAACAAATCCTTTGTGAAGTAACTAATAACATTGTAGCTGTTAAATAGGATAATATGATTGCTACTTCATTCCATTCAAAAATTATAGATGATTTAAGTTTTTTAGAATATTTTCAAAACGGATTAATTAAATGAATTTAAATATAATAAATAATGTTGAATTGTATTATACAAATATAATTCAACATTAATATTTTTAATATTCATAAAAACAAGATCCACCTATAAATTCTCTAAGCAAAGAATTCTTCGGCACATCATTTGTATTTATTTCTTTAAAAAAACTTAAAAATGTTATAAGTCTTAGTGCTTCTGAATATACTGGACTTTTTTTCGGAACCTTACTTAATTCCTCTAATGCAAAAGGTTTTAAAACACCTAATTCATATACCAATGTAGAATTAAAAATCACATCTGCTTCTTCCTGATAAACAAAAATATTTTTCTTTTCTCCACGTTTTATTGCAGGCCACATCTTTAATGTTTCCTCTGCACAATAACCTCTTGATAAAGAATCTCTTACAATTCTTCTAACTATTCGTGAATCTGTTGTAGAAATTCTATTGTGATCATCTATATTAAGCTGAGTTAATGCTGATATATATATTTTAAAAACATTCTTATTTAAATTATCCCATATTAATTTAGGATTAAGTCCGTGTATTCCTTCTAATATAAGTACTCCATTTTCAGGCAATTGTTCCTTATATCCATTCCATTCTTTCTCACCTGTTTTAAAATTATAAACAGGAAGTTCTACCTCATTACCATTTAAAAGCTGCTCTAAATCATAATTTAGAAGTTTTAAATCAAGAGCATCAATATTTTCATAATCATATTCTCCATTTTCATCTTTTGGAGTATCTATTCTGTTTACAAAATAATTATCTAATGAAAGCGGTATAGGTATCATTCCATTAACTCTTAATTGAATACTTAATCTATTGGCAAATGTAGTTTTTCCAGAAGATGATGGTCCTGCTATGAGAATTATTTTAATATCCTTTTTATCATATATTCTATCAGCAATATTAGCTATCTTCTTTTCATGCAATGCTTCTGATACCATTATTATATCTTGGAGCTCTCCTGCATCGATTTTTCTATTTAATTCACCAACTTCGCCTATTCCTAATATAGATAGCCATCTTTCAGTTTCAATGAATATACTATTTAAAGATTTTTGATTTTTAAGTTTTGGAATTGTATTTAAATCACTTATATCAGGTCTTCTTAATATAAATCCTGATAAATATTTTTCAACATCAAAAGCTTTTATAACACCTGTTGAAGCTGCTATTTTCCCGCAAAAATAATCATACTGACCTTCTAGTTCATATAATCTCACTTCATTTATATTACTATATTTCAACAAATTAATTTTATCTAGCATATTATAATTTTCAAATATTTTAATTGCCTCTTCTTTTGAAACAGATATTATATTTATTGGTACATCTTTTTTTATTAATTCAATCATTTTTAATTTTATATTTTTCAAATCCTCTTCATTTATATCATATTCATTATAAATCTCACCGTATATTGATTTGCTAAAAGAATGTTGCAATGTTATTCTTGCATTTGGAAACATATCTAATGCACATTTTATAAATATAAATTGTAACGTATTTATATATATCTTCATACCAGCATCAGTATCAAATTTAACTATTTCTATTTTGCCGTCATTTGGTATCTTATCTTTTAAATTATATATATTTCCATCTAGCTTGCATGCTGCAATTTCCTTAATATCTTCTCTATGTTTTTCTTCCAATGATTCATAAAAAGTAATTTTCTTTTTATCTAAAACAACTCCATTGTTATTTATCATTAATTTTCCTTCTTTCTTTAATCATCATTTATTCATAATTAGTTATATTATCGTATTTAGTTTTAATATTTCTATTCCTATTATATACATTTATCTTAAAAAGGATAAATGTAATTTTCTTATTAGCTGTCCTAACTATTATGAATTATTTTATATATTTTGCACATATTAATTTTGTGAGGTGTTTTTATGATTATTGTATTTATTAGAACAGCATTACTTTATTTACTTGTAGTTATAACCATGAGACTAATGGGAAAAAGGCAAATCGGAGAACTTCAACCATATGAATTTGTAATAACTATAATGATATCAGATTTAGCATCCTTGCCTATGCAGGATCAGAGACTTCCACTACTCCAAGGAATTATTCCAATAGTAACCTTATTATTTTTAAAAACCATCATAACACAAGTAGAATTAAAATTTCAACGTGCGAGAGATTTTCTAGATGGTGCTCCATGTATTCTTATATATAAAGGAAAGATCAATTATCAAGCATTAAAAAAGCAACAACTAAATATAGACGAATTATTTGAAGAATTAAGACTTGCTAATTACTTTAATTTAGATGAAATACAATACGCGATTTTAGAAAACAGCGGGCAATTATCTATACTTCCTGCAAATTATAATAGCTCTAGTGGAAGTTCAAATAGCAGTTCATCATCTTCTAGCTGCAGCTGTAATCAGTCCAAAAATTCCAGCAGTGCCAGTGGAAGTAATACCACAGACAAGAAATATAATACTTCAAAAACTCCAGATGCTCAGCTCCCTAAGGTTTTAATATCTGATGGTAAAATAAACAAAAGTTCTTTAACCAGTATAAATAAAGATGAAGAATGGATTAAAGGTGTTTTAAAACGTCATAATATTCCTTCAATAGATGAAGTCCTTATCGCTATGTATGATACAGAAGGAAAATTTAAATTTCAACTATACGGTGACTACGAAAAGGAGTGTAAAAAATGAAGAATGCCATAATCTCTGTAGTTATTTTTCTTAGTTTATTAATTGCTGTAATATTTATAAATAATTCTGTCTTAGATTTATGCGATGATATTAAGGATAAAACTGATGAAATTGAATTAATACTCTTAGATAAAGATAAAGAACTCGCTTATGATAAATCTATAGAATTAATAGATTTTTTGAAAGAAAATGACTTAATAACTTCAATTTATGTTAATCATCAGGATTTTGATGCTTTAAAAAATGAAGCTGTTAAATTAAGTATATATATTTCACATGATGATATTAGTGAAGCTAATGCATCTCTTCACGTTATTAAATACGGAGCGGAAACGGTAAAACATCTTCAAAAACCTGGATTAGGCAATATCTTTTAAAAAATAACTATATTACTAAAATATTCATTTTAGTAATATAGTTATTTTTTCAAATGAATTTTATATGCATTTTTATTCAGTGTATGCAAATTTTATGCATATATATTTTAGTTCTTCCCTTACTAAATACTCATAATATTCTTTATATATTTAATATTTTTCGAGTCACACTTTTATTTTTTATGAATATTATTAAAATAAGATGAATATTTTTTCATTTTTCTATTGATTATTTATTCTTTCAAATGTATAATTATAAACAAGCAAATAATTACAATTAGTCATTTATTTTATATTTTTATAGATAGATACGAAGGGGGATTTTTTCGATGAAAAAGTATAACAAGGTTGTTTTAGCATACTCAGGAGGTTTAGATACATCCATTATAATTCCATGGCTTAAAGAAAATTATGGATGTGAAGTAATTGCAGTATGTGGTAATGTTGGACAAGCTGATGAATTAGAAGGCTTAGAAGAAAAAGCAATAAAAACTGGAGCTTCAAAATTATATGTTGCTGATATAGTAGATGAATTTGTAGAAGATTATATATTCCCTACTATTCAAGCTGGTGCAATATATGAAGGAAAATACCTTTTAGGAACTTCTTTTGCAAGACCAATAATCGGTAAAAAATTAGTTGAAATTGCAAAAAAAGAAGGTGCAGATGCAATTTGTCACGGATGTACTGGTAAGGGAAATGACCAAGTTAGATTCGAAATGGCAGTAAAAACTTTTGCTCCAAATTTAGATATTATAGCTCCTTGGAGAACTTGGGATATTAAATCAAGAGAAGATGAAATTGAATATGCAGAAGCAAGAAATATTCCTTTAAAAATTAATCGTGAAACAAACTACAGTAAGGATAAAAATATATGGCACTTAAGCCATGAAGGTTTAGATTTAGAATTTCCTGAAAATGAACCAAATTATGAAAAAATATTAGAGCTTTCTAAAACACTTGAAAATGCTCCTGATAAAGCAACTTATATAACATTAACATTTGAAAAAGGTAAAGCAGTCGCTTTAGATGGTAAGGAAATGAAGCCTGCTGAACTCCTTGAAGCATTAAATGAAATTGGCGGAGAAAATGCTATTGGAATTATTGACATGGTTGAAAATAGACTTGTTGGCATGAAATCAAGAGGTGTTTACGAAACTCCAGGCGGAACTATTCTTTATAAAGCTCATAAAGACTTAGAAGAACTTTGCTTAGATAAAGAAACTTCTCATTACAAAGAACAAATAGCATTAAAATTTGCTGATCTTGTATACAATGGTCAATGGTACACTCCTCTTAGAGAAGCATTAACTGAATTTGTTAATAAGACTCAAGAAACAGTAACTGGAGAAGTTAAATTAAAGTTATATAAAGGAAACATTGTAAATGCTGGTATGACTTCACCTTACTCATTATATAGTGAAGAATATGCTACTTTTGGTGAAGATGGTGTTTATGATCAAGGTGATTCTGCTGGCTTCATTAACTTATTTGGTCTTCCAACTGTTGTTAGAGCTAAAATGCAAGAGAAACTAAAGAAAGAAGGAAAATAATAATGAAACTTTGGGGTGGACGTTTTAAAAAAGGTACTGATAAATTAGTTAACGATTTTAATTCTTCTATTCCGTTTGATTCAAGAATGTATAAAGAAGACATTGAAGGAAGTATCGCACATGCATCAATGCTTGGTGAACAAGGTATAATTCCAAAGGATGCCAGTGATAGAATCATCTCTGGCCTTCTTGAAATTTTGAAAAGAATTGATAGTGGCACAATTGAAATTGATATGACTTCTGAGGATATTCATAGTTTTGTTGAAGGTACTTTGACTTACTATATTGGAGAAAACGGCAAAAAGCTACACACGGGAAGAAGTAGAAACGATCAAGTTGCTTTAGACTTAAAACTATATCTAAAAAAAGTTCTTAAATCTATTCAAAATGATCTTATAGCATTAGAAGAAGTTCTTTTTGAAAAAGCTAAAGAGAATATAGATACAATAATGCCTGGATACACTCATATGCAAAAAGCTCAGCCTATTACACTTTCTCATCATCTTTTAGCTTATGCTGAAATGTTTAAGAGAGATGTTACTAGATTAGCTGACTGCTATGAAAGAATGGACACTATGCCTCTAGGATCTGGAGCATTAGCTGCAACCACATATCCTCTGAACAGAGAATCTGTTGCAAAGACCCTTGGTTTTTCTAAAATAACATTAAATAGTTTAGATGCAGTATCTGATAGAGATCATGCTATTGAAGCATTATCTGCATTTTCAATGATAATGATGCATCTTTCTAGATTTTCTGAAGAAATTATTCTTTGGTGCACAAATGAATTCAGTTTTATAGAACTTGATGATTCATATAGCACTGGAAGTTCTATAATGCCTCAAAAGAAAAATCCTGATGTTGCTGAATTAGTTCGAGGTAAGACTGGAAGAGTTTATGGTGATCTTATGACTTTGCTTACAGTAATGAAAGGAATTCCCCTTGCTTATAACAAAGATATGCAGGAAGATAAAGAAGCTCTTTTTGATGGAATTGATACTGTCACTTTAGCTCTTGAAACATTTACTGGAATGATTAAGACCATGAAAGTAAAAAAAGATAATATGAGAAAAGGAGCTGGACTTGGCTTCACTAACGCAACTGATTTAGCTGACTATTTAGTTAAAAAAGGTGCTGCATTTAGAGATGCTCATGGAATAGTTGGCGAAATAGTTCTTGCATGCATCAAAGATAATAAGATGATTGAAGAATTAACCCTTGATGAGTTAAAAGAATTTTCTCCTATCTTTGAAGATGATGTATATAAAGCTATTGACCTTGTAACTTGTGTTGAAGAACGTAAAGTAATTGGTGGTCCTTCTACTGAATCAGTTAAGATTCAAATTGATGCCTTAGAAAGTTTCATCAATAAGTATAAAGAAAGTTAGTTTATATTTATATAAACATCTAAAGTTAATATATCATGCACAATCCACACAATATATATTTAGAATCTCCTTCTATTATACATTTGTTATTTCTTAATATATATAATGCTGTGAATTGTGCATTGATTTTACTTTAAGGAGGATATTTTAAAATGACTAAAATAGGAATAATCGGTGCTACTGGATATGTAGGCGCTGAGCTTTTAAGATTATTACTTGCACATCCTAAAGTTCAGGTTTCAGCATTAAGCTCTGTTTCATTTGAGGGGCAGGGAATTAGTGATGTATATAAAACCTTTTTTAATAAAACAAACTTAGTTTGCGGAAATGCTGATGAGGTTATTGAAAAAAGTGATGTTATCTTTACTGCTCTACCTCATGGATTAAGTGAAGATATAGCTAAAAAAGCAATTGATAATAATAAAATCTGTATTGATATGGGAGCTGATTTCAGATTATCAGATGAATCTGAATATGAAACTTGGTATGGAAAGAAATTTGTTCAACCTGAATTACACAAAAAATGTATATATGGTCTACCTGAATTAAATAAAGAAAAAATTAAAGACTGTAAATTAATTGCGAATCCCGGCTGTTATCCTACCACTATAAATTTAGGTTTAATGCCGCTATTAAAAAATTCTTTAATTGAAACTAAAAATATTATCTGTGATTCTAAATCAGGTACTACAGGATCAGGTAGAGGTTTAACTTTAACTACACATTTTCCTGAAGAAAATGAAACATTTGCACCATATAAAGTTGGGACTCATAGACACACTCCTGAAATAGAAGAAATTTTATCTACCATAGCTGATGAAAAAGTTACTATAACTTTCACTCCTCACTTACTACCTATAAATAGAGGAATTCTATCAACTATTTATTGTACACCTAAAAAAGAAATAGATCTTGAAGAAATTCATAAACTATACATTGATTTTTATAAAGATATGCCATTTGTAAACATACTTCCATTAGGGGAAACAGCCTCAATAAAAAATGTACGTTTATCAAATGACTGCTTTATCTCATTACATTTAAATCATAGAAAAGATCAAATAATAGTTTGTAGCACAATCGATAACATGATAAAGGGGGCTGCTGGACAAGCAATTCAAAACATGAATATAATTTTAGGTTTTGATGAAACTGAAGGTCTTAATTTAATTGCACCAGCTTTTTGACAATTCACAATTAAATAATATTAATTACTTGTTTTTTTAGAAATGAATATATTTCATTTCTTTGGTTAAGTATTTATAACAAAATACTTATCTAGGAGTGATTTTTCTGAGTGAAAATATAGTAAGAGAGAAATCTTTTAAATTTGCATTGGATATCATTAATTTATATAAACATTTAACCGTGATACAAAAAGAATTTATTTTATCAAAACAGATACTCCGTTCAGGTACTAGTATAGGTGCTAATGTTAGAGAAAGCCTAAGAGGTCAATCACGGCGTGATTTCTTGTCCAAAATGAACATAGCTTTAAAGGAAGCTGAAGAAACTGAATATTGGTTTGAATTATTAATTGAATCTGATTATTTAGATACTAAACATTATTATTTCTTATACAATAATTGTAAAGAACTATGCAGGATTTTACATTCAATTGTAAAAACTACAAACATAAATTAATCAATGCACAATTCAAATCAAAAACTACAATAACTACAACTGTGAATTTTGAATTTTGAATTGTGCATTGACGAAGGGGGTTATTATTATGAATTTTAATTATATAAAAGGTGGAGTTACCGCTCCAAAAGGATTTTTGGCATCTGGTATTCACTGTGGATTGAAAAAAAGCAATTTAAAAAAGGATTTAGCATTGATATATTCTGAAGTTCCTGCTGCTGCATCTGGTATGTTTACTAAAAATAAAGTTAAGGGAGCTCCAATATCAATTTCTAAAGATCATTTATCTAATAAAAAAGCTCAAGCAATAATCGTTAATAGCGGAAATGCTAATACATGTAATGGCACAGATGGTCTGAATAAAGCAAAAAAAATGACATGTCTACAAGCTAAAGAATTAAATTTAAAAGCAGATGACATTTTAGTTGCATCTACAGGGGTAATTGGGGTTCCCTTAAATATTGATGCAATAAAATCTGGAATTCCACTCCTTACACAAAAATTATCTAAAGAAGGTCATGATGATGCATCTTCTGCTATCATGACTACTGATACAGTAAAAAAAGAATTAGCATTAGAATTTACCATTGGTGATAAGGTAGTAACTATTGGAGCTATGGCTAAAGGTTCAGGAATGATTGAACCTAATATGGGGACAATGCTTTCATTTATTACTACTGATATTGCAATTACTCCTGAGTTATTAGACGAAGCTCTTAAATCTTGCGTAAAAGTTACTTATAACAGAGTTAGTGTAGATGGTGACACAAGTACAAATGATTCTGTATTTATATTAGCTAATGGATTAGCTGAAAATAATCTTATCTCTGAAAAAAATGAAGATTATGAAACTTTTCTTAAAGCACTTACAGATTTAAATACAATAATGGCAAGAAATATTGCTAAAGATGGTGAAGGTGCTACTAAACTTTTAGAATGTAAAATCTCAGGTGCAAAAACTGAAGAAGATGCTTCTATTTTAGGGAAAAGTGTTATAAATTCTCCACTTGTTAAAACAGCTATGTTTGGAAGTGATGCTAACTGGGGTAGAGTTCTTTGTGCTCTTGGATATGCAAATATTAACTTTGATCCTGAAAAAGTTGATGTATCTTTCCAAAGTTCAAAAGGTGAATTAAATGTATGTAAATCTGGTAGTTCTCTAGATTTTGATGAAGATAAAGCAAAAGAAATATTAAGTGAAGATGAAATAATAATTGATATAAATCTAAACTCCGGAAAATATGGGGCAGTAATTTGGGGCTGCGATTTAACTTATGAATATGTAAAAATTAATGGCGATTACAGAAGTTAATTCAATGCACAATTCAAAATTCACGATTCACAATTAAGGATTAAAATCCATTAAAGGATTTTCTTTTCTAATTGTGAATTGTGAATCATGAATTGACTAAATTGAGGGGGGATTTTTTTGGAATTAAATCATACACAACAAGCTGAAATTCTAGTTCATGCTCTTCCATATATTCAAAAATATCGTGGAAAAATTATCGTAGTTAAATATGGTGGAAATGCTATGATAAGTGAAGAACTTAGAGAAACTGTTATAAATGATATTATATTAATGAAATGCGTCGGAATAGAACCTGTTGTAGTTCATGGTGGTGGCCCTGACATATCTGACTTACTAAAAAGATTGAATCATAAAAGTGAATTCATAAATGGACTAAGATATACGGATGATGTAACAATTGAAGTAGTTCAGATGGTTCTTGGCGGAAAAGTAAATAAAAATCTTGTATCACTGATTGAGAAATTTGGTGGAAAAGCCATTGGATTATGCGGTATGGATGGTTCATTACTAAAAGCTAAAAAATTAAAATCAGATGTTGATCTTGGCTATGTTGGTGAAGTTACTGAAGTAAATACAGATATATTAAAAATGGCTATGAGCTCTGGATACATTCCTGTAGTAGGTAGTGTAGCTCTAGGCGAAGATGATAATAAAGCATATAACATAAATGCTGACACATGTGCATCAAAAATTGCATCTGCTCTAAAAGCTGAAGAATTAATGCTTTTAACTGATGTTCCAGGAGTTATGAAAGATCCTAGTGATCCTTCTACTTTATATCATAGCTTAAGATTGCATCAAATTCCTAAGTTATGTTTAGAAGGCATAATTAAAGGTGGTATGATTCCTAAAATTGATTGTTGCGTCGAAGCTGTCAGAATGGGCGTTGAAAGAGCAATCATATTAGATGGACGTATTTCTCATTCAATCCTTCTAGAATTATTCACTCCAGAAGGTATAGGAACAATGATACATTAAAATAATTCACACTTCAAAATGCACAATTTAAAGAAGAACTATTTACAGAATTTCTTCAAATTATATATTGCACAGATTTTAGTAATATAAAATCTATTACTAAAAATAATACTTAGATATTTCTAAGAAATATCTTCAATAATTGTGCATAGTGAATTGTGAACTATAAATTGAATAAATGGAGGTTTTCTTATGTCATACGATTTTAACGAAGCATCAAGTCATATTATGAATACTTATGGACGATTAGATCCACTTATCACTCATGGTGAAGGTGTTTATTTATATGATAAAGATAATAATAAATATCTAGATTTTACTAGTGGAATAGGTGTAAGCAGCCTAGGTTATGGAAATGAAAAATGGATAGAAGCTACATCAAATCAGCTAAAGACTCTAGCTCATGCTTCAAATATTTTTCATACAGAACCTGCAGCTAAAGTTGCAAAAAAATTAACTGAAATAGCTAAAATGAGCAAAGTATTCTTTGGTAACTCTGGTGCTGAAGCTAATGAAGGTGCTATAAAATTAGCTAGAAAATATAGCTATGAAAAATATGGTGAAGGTAGGAATACTATACTTACATTAATCCAATCATTCCACGGACGAACAATAACTACATTAAAAGCAACTGGTCAAGAAAAATTCCACAAATACTTTTATCCATTCACTGAAGGATTTAATTATGTAGTTGCAAATGATCTTGATGACTTTAAATCTAAGCTTACAAACGATGTTTGTGCAATAATGCTTGAAGCCATTCAAGGTGAGGGTGGAGTTATTCCACTAAATAAAGACTTTGTACAAGCAGTTGTTAAAATCTGCAATGAAAAAGACGTTCTTGTTATCTTTGATGAAGTTCAATGTGGTATTGCTAGAACTGGTAAGATGTTTGGATATAATAACTTTGATGTTGAAGCAGACATCGTTACTGTCGCTAAAGGATTAGGTGCTGGCCTTCCTATTGGTGGATTCCTTTGTTCTTCAAAGCTTGAAAATGTTTTTAAGCCAGGTGATCATGGTTCAACATTCGGTGGAAATCCTGTTGTATGCGCTGGCGCTGAAGTTGTTTTAGATGAATTATGTAATGAAAAATCTTTTAACGAAATTGCTGAGAAAGGTGAATATGTTAAGGATTTAATACTAGATGCAAATAATCCAAATGTTCTTGCTGTCAGAGGAATGGGCTTAATGATAGGAGTCAAAGTTGAATGTTCCCCTAAAGATGTACAGATAGCTGCTTTAAAAAAGGGATTATTAGTTTTGACTGCTGGAAGTGATACAGTTAGATTCTTACCACCTCTAGTTATTTCTAAAGATGAATTAAAAAGTGGTGTTGATATTTTACTTGATGTTTTATCTACTATATAGGAATATATATTAATTTCAAATTATATAATTTTCTAAAGTAATATTATTTATTGAAGGAGAAGTCTATTATCATGAGTGAAGAAGATTTAAGAATCAAAGAATTGCTAATTGAGAATGACCGATTAAAAAACAAAATTGAGAATTTAAAAAAAGAAAACAAGACTTTGTATGATGAATATCTAAATTACATGGAGTATTCAGAGCTAACAATTCTTGATTTATCAGTAGAAATTAATAGACTCAAGGGAATTGATAACACAATGTCAAATAAAGAATTTCAAGAATTATTTAATGAATGCAAGCTCAATGAGCTTGAATACTATTCTTCTTAAATAGATTAATTCTTGTAAAATTCTAAACTTCAAGTCTTAAATAATATAACTATAATTTAAATTATAGTTATATTATTTACGTAATTATTAATTAATTATATTTAAATAATGTTATGATTTATTCATTTCTTTTGCTATATTATTGGGGGATTTTTATGAAAAAAGATTTATTACGAATTGACACCTTATCTAAGGATCAAATATTAGACATTTTAAACTTAGCTGATCAATTAAAATATGAACAAAAACACGGAATTGAACATCCACTTCTTAAAGGAAAGACATTAGGTATGATTTTTGAAAAAGCATCCACAAGAACTCGAGTTTCTTTTGAGACTGGTATGTATCAGTTAGGTGGAAATGCGTTATTTTTAAGCCACAAGGATCTACAAGCTGAAAGAGGTGAGCCTGTAGAAGACACCGCAAGAACTCTTTCAAGATATGTTCAGGGAATACTTATAAGGACTTTTTCTCAAGAAGATCTTGAAACTTTTGCCAAATATTCAACTGTCCCTGTTATTAATGGCCTAACAAATGATGAACATCCTTGTCAGGTATTAGCTGATTTAATGACAATAAGAGAAAATAAAAATATTCTCGAAGGTTTAAAGGTTGCATTTATTGGAGATGGTCATAACATGGCAAACTCTCTTATGATTTCTTGCCTAAAAGTTGGGATGAATTTCTCAATTGCTTCTCCAGAAGAATATATGTCACCTAAATCTTATATTTTAAGAGCTAAAGAAATTGCAGAAAGAGAAAGTGTTGAATTTATTGTCACTACTTCCCCTGAAGAAGCTGTTCAGAATGCTGATGTAGTAATAACTGATGTTTGGACTAGCATGGATCAAGAAGATGAATCTGAAAAAAGACTTCAAGCTTTTAAAGAATACCAAGTTAATTGGGACTTATTAAAGCACGCTGATGAAAACGCAATTGTTCTTCATTGCCTTCCCGCTCATAGAGAACAAGAGATAACTTCTGAAGTTTTAGAAGCCTTTTCTGATATAATATTTTCTGAAACAGAAAACAGATTGCATGTTCAGAAAGCCATACTTTGTAAACTTATGAAATAATAATTTAACTTTCTTCATAAACATATATGTATATAAAAAACTCTGATTCTTATATAAACAAAGATTTAGAGTTTTTTACTTTTATTTTCATTTATTTTATGCAATCATCAACATTTTGCGTAAAATGAGTTCATCTGTTCTTAATATCCTATCTCTGTACTCTACTTAATATATCTTTATATATAAGTTCATATTTCAATTTCATAATTTCTTATTATCTCGTAACTTTACTTACTAAGGATTGATATTTTTTTTCAAGAGGTATATAAATAATATTGTAGCAATGTATTATCTTAATAATAATCCTGTTACAGTTACAAACTATGATTTAGAAATTTAACTTAAATATAATTTCTATTTTGCAATAAATACAAAAGGCTGTCACATACTATTTTATTAGACAACCTCTATATTAATTTCAAGGAGGAAGCTTTAATGAATTTTGATCATCAAAAACGAATAACTCTTCTATCTGACATAAAATTTATACTAGGAAAATTAGACTCCAGAAATCAGCAGCCATTAATTGATACACTAATTGAATGTGCTGAAATCTTAGAAAACTCTAGTAAAGAACTTGAACCTTCAATCAATACTACTATAAGTAAAATCGAAAAATGCATTTTAGAAAATGAAATTAAGAATGTTCCTAATGAAATTTCTGATTTAATAAAATCATGCACTGCATTTTTACCAAATTAATCAGTATCATTATTATAAAAACATTTTAAGTATTAAAAATAATGTATTTTTTACAAACATAGATATCCATAAGGATTATTATTTTTATAAATTGCAAAAGTATATTTTTCATATTTGTAGTATATTTCTTTTTTTACAACTACAATATGTAAAAATAAACATAATATTAAAAAGCTCGATGCTTATAGCACCGAGCTTTTTAATATAGCTAATCATATTTTTATAAGCATGTTTATTATATAGTCTATAAAATATTACCTTTTAATATTTCCTCTATCTTATCTAATTCTTCTTTTGAGAACTTTAAATTTTCTATTGTTTTTACATTATCTTCAATTTGTTTCACACTGCTTGCACCAATAATTACAGAAGTTAAATCTTCTCGTAAATTCCAAGCTAACGCCATTTGTGCGAGGGTTTGTCCTCTTTCTTCTGCAATTTTATTAAGCTTAATCACTTTATCTATCTTTTCTTCTGTTACATCAGTCTCGTGTAAATATAAACTGTGTTTAGCTATTCTTGAATCTGATGGTATTCCTTTTATATATTTATTAGTAAGAAGCCCTTGTGCAAGGGGACTAAAAGCAACAGTTCCAACGCCATTTTCTTTATGAACTTCAAACTGCTTTCCTTCTATTCTTCGTTCAAACATAGAATATCTTAATTGATTTACTATACATTTGGTACCCAGTTCATTTAAAATTTTGCAAGCCTTTTCTGTTTGCTCCGGATTATAATTTGATATTCCAACATATAGTGCTTTTCCTTGCCTTACAATTAAATCTAATGCAGACATAGTTTCTTCTAATGGTGTTTCTGGATCAAATCTATGATGATAAAAAATATCTACATATTCTAGATTCATTCTTTTTAAACTTTGATCTAAGCTAGAAATTAAATATTTTTTAGATCCTCCATCATTATATGGTCCACCTTCCCACATATCGTATCCTGCTTTCGTTGCAATAACCATTCTGTCTCTGTCATTAGATGAAAAATTTTTTTTAAGTATTCTTCCTAAAGTCTCCTCTGCAGAACCATCAAAAGGTCTCCCATAATTATTTGCTGCATCAAAATAAGTGATTCCCATTTCAAATGCTCTTTTAAAAATAGCTTCACTATTTGAATAAACATCACCAGCTCCAAAGTTATGCCATAATCCTAAAGATATTACTGGTAATTTTAATCCACTATTTCCACACTTTCTATATTCCATTTTTATACCTCCATTGCTTATAATCTAAACCATTCTGAAATTGTTTTCTTTCAGTATATAACAATTATATATGTTAATTATATTTTAAGTAAAGGTATCTTGAATTATTTCAAAAATATATCATACTTTTTCTAAAATTCCTTTTACAACAGCCATTCCAACACGGTATAATGCTTCATCTGTATTTGCTCCAATATGAGGCGTAGCAACAAAATTATTAAGACTAAGAAGTGGATTATCTAAGGTGGGTGGCTCAGTTACAAAGACATCACATGCTGCACCTGCAATGTGCTTATTTTTCAAGGCATTATATAAGGCTTTCTCATCTACCACCTTACCTCTTGAAGTATTTATTAAATATGCTGTCTTTTTCATGAGTTTAATCTTTTCATTATTAATCATATTAACTGTAGAATTATTTAGTGGTACACCAATATTAACAATGTCAGAACTTCTAAGTACTTCTTCTATAGATGAACAATATTCTATTTCAAGCTCTTTTGCTTTTTCCTTAGTAAGCGATCTTGAGTATCCTATTACATTCATTCCAAATCCATATTTCATTATCTTAGCAGCACGAATAGCAATATCTCCAACACCAATTAACCCAAATGTTTTTTGTCTTAATTCAATTCCTTTTAATTCAGATGGTGCATTATCTATCTCTCTCCCTTCTCCTATTAATTTTCCTGCTAATGAAATTTTTCTGGTAAGGCTAAGGGTAAGACCAACTATCAGCTCTGCAACTGAATCTGCATTTTGGTGTGGCGTTGAAAAAACATGAATTCCTCTTTTCTTAGCTTCATCCATGTCAACCCCATCTATCCCTGTTCCATGTATAGCTATAACCTTTAGATTCTTGGCCTTGTCCATTGTTTCTTTTGTAATTTGAAGATTTCTGTTTATAATGGCATCAACTTCATTTATCTTATTCCAATCACTTATTATTTCTGCATTCATTTCTAAATATTTTCGTGCTTCTGAATGAATAAATTCACATAAAAATACCTTCATTTTTTAATCCCCACTCATTCTATATTTCTATTTTATTTTCTCGAAAACTCATATTGTCGTTCTTAATTTATTTTTACTTACATATGAGTATTATACTATATTTAGTTAAACATAATATATAACATAAATATACTATCCTAATTTTACTTATTAAAGTGCTATGTGAAAACATGTAATTTACCATATAACAAAAGAGATTCTATAACAAAGAATCTCTTTATAATCTACAATTATTTTTCTATATAATTAATTACATTCTTTATAATTAAATTAATACTGCCATCACCATTTCTCACGACCTCAAATTTTTGTTGATCGTGATATGTTTCTTCATTTATATATAAATCAATTTGTTTATCTATATTGAGTCTTACTCTTTTTAATTTTTTATCAACCCATGTTTTATCAATTGCCACTTCCTCTTTTAATCCTTGGGATTTTATATAATTAGTGAAATCTTCTTTAACTTGTGGCGTCTCATTAAATAGTTCATGGGAAAATTCTTCAATATTTATACTATCTTCTTCCTTTAACTTAGTCTTAATAGCAGTTCTTACCTCTTCTGCTTTCTCTGCATTATCAGTAATATTTTTTCTAGTCCAATTTTCTGCTGCTTTAACAAATGTTTTAGTCATATCGCGTTCATTTGTTACAATACTTGCCCCTAAAAATGTACCTATAAAATAATTTGCTCCATATTCATCATCTTTTGATGCTTTTTGCTTATCTAAAACCATAAGGTTATATTTTTCATCTTCTCTTATAGGCTTAATAAAAGCTGCCTTTTGAATCCTTTGCCCACTTCCCGGCAAGCCAGCACTTTGTGGAACTATTCCTATACCTATTTTTTCATCAATAAACTGTACTTCATGAGTAAAGTTTTTAACATAATCCATCTTTAAAATAGCAATCATTGGCCCTTGATCTGTAGTTAATGATGCTACTATAAGATCAGCTGATGGAATATTTTCATTAGTCTGAATTATTATAAATAATTGTCTTGCTAATTCTTTTGATAGGTTTATCAAGTCATTATCTATACCATTTAAATAATCTTGAACTACCTCTTTAACTATATTTCGTTCTGGATTAAAAGCTGCATATTTTAGTTCATCATCTTTAAAACATTTTTCTATATGTTTATATAAAAATTTATATATATCTTCGTTTAATTCTAAACTATATTCATTAAGTACAGGTGTACTTCCATTGCTATCTAATATATGTATAACTGCCTCGTTTATGTTTATATCATTAATGTATTCCATTAAATTCACTCCTACTTTTGTAAATAAAATAAAACTTATTAATCTCAAATTTTATCATTTAAATTCTGCTACAACTAATTATATAATATTTGCTTATCCGATTAAACTTAATCTTCATTATTTATATTCTACTATATAAAACTCTAAAATAGTAACTTTTAATCCTTTCGTTCATATGAATATATAATCAAAAAGAATCTATATTATATTAAATATCCATTCAGAGAAAAATGAAAGTACTATTGAAAAATAAAAGTAGTATTAAAGAATTTAAAATTTAATAATTTTCAAATGTTATATTTATAATTCTTAAAAAATTATTATTGTTATTACCTTTCTTATAAACTAAAATATTAATTACGAAAGGAATGGTTATTTTATGGAATTAGAAACTAGAATTGTTGATATTGATGTAGATAATATAAGAGATATTCTTACTTTAAACAACGCTGAAAAGGTTAAAAGCGAAGATCAAGTTAATGATATTTATGATTTTGAAGATGGCAGATTATTAGCAAAAAAAGGGTATGCTCGTATAAGAACTATTGAAGATAGACTTAATAAAAGAACAATATACTATATGACTACAAAAAAAATGATTTCACAAAATAAATTCAAAGTAATGGAAGAAAATGAAGTTATTATTGACAATAAAGAAATGGGTGAAGGAATTTTTAAATCTCTTGGATTAATCTTAAAAGAATCTAATAAAAAATATAGAGAAAGCTATAAAATATTTGATTCATTAGTTGAAATAGATATAAATGATAAGAACTTCTGTCCTTTCCCATATATAGAAATTGAAACTAATTCTGAAGAAAAATTAGATAAAATAGTTAAATTATTAGGATATACTATAGAAGATACTACTTCACAAACAATTTATGAAATTCTTTCAGAAAGAGGAATAACTCCAAATTCACCTAAAGGTGTGTAAACTTTGGGATAAATGGTAACACATAAATAGAGATCTCATGTTCTTCTAAAATGAAACCTATGCAGAACATGAGATCTTTATCTCTTTGTTTCATATTATTGCCAGATTCTCATATTATAACTAAAATTTAAATAATAATTATTGCTACTATAGTTGTAACAACCAATCCAATTACTACCGGCTTAATGTTTCTCTTAGCTAATTCAAAAGCATCAACACCACAAATGGCTGCTACTGGTATTATTGCCCAAGGTATTACTGTTCCTCCACCTATCCATATTCCAGCTATTTGTCCCAAAGCTGTTAGTGTTGCTACGCCTCCACCTAAAGCTGTTGAGAATATTTTAGCTATTGAACCAACTAACGATATACCTGAAAAACCTGATCCATCCAAACCAGTAATAGCGCCTACTACTGTAAGTGTACTTGCTGATATAGTTGAATTAATTGGTACTACACTTGCTAGTGCAACACCTAAATCATTTACTATACCATTTGAACCTTTTGGAAGTATATTCCCAAATATCTCTCCTAAAGCTGAATCTCCTAAATAGAAAAATGCCGCTATTGGTATAACAACACCAAATATCTCAAAGCCAAATTTTAATCCCTTTACTATATTTTCAGTAATCTTATCTAAAGATTTTTTCTTATAGCATATTATTGAAATTAAGCTCATTATAAATATAGCAGTACCTCCTATCAAAGCAGTCGCATCTCCACCTTGTAATCTATACTTATACATTAAAAAAATATCTAACGAAAATAGCACAAGTATTGACAATGCTAAAAAACGCCTTACCTTTTTAGAAGAAATTAGCTTTGAATCATATGTTTTTTCATTTATTTTATCTTCATCACTAATCTTTCCAGCCTTTATATCTTTTCTAAGGAAATAAAAAGCTGATATTGTTGTGACAAGTCCCATTATAATTGTAAGAGGTACACTTGCTGAAATAACATTAGATACTGGTATTCCAGCTGCATCTGCAGTAAGCTTTGGAGCTGCTTGAATAATATAATCACTTGATAAGGCTATTCCATGACCAAATAAATTCATAGAAATAGCCACCCCCATAGCTGGTAGACCTGCTTTTTTAGCGATAGGTAAAAATAATGCTCCTACAAGGGCTACAGCTGGAGACGGCCAAAAAAACCATGATAAAATCATCATAACAATTCCAATTACCCAATAAGCAATCCAGTAATTTTTAATCATCCCTTTAAAAGGAGATATCATCTCATCATTTACACCTGAATCTATAACAGCATTGCTCATAGCCGTTATAATTGATATGATAAAAATTGTGGGCATAAGTTCCTTTGCTGCATATACAAAGCTATTAAACACCCCCATAATTGATTTATATACAGATTGTGTTCCTATTAATCCAAGAACAAATATTCCTAATATACATAATAACGAGATATCTTTCTTTTTTATCATCGCTATTATTAACACAATAATAAATACAAGATAAACATAGTGTATTGGCATTAATGTTACGTTAATCATATACTTCTCTCTTAAAGTTGCTATATAACTAAACTATGTAAAAAATATATAATTGGTTACCTTCAAATTTATCTTATAAATACACATTTCTATGATTAACTCTGTTACATCTCTATATAATATATTTTTATATAGCGTTAAATAAAACTTTTCCAGTTAGTACGCAATTCTAGCATGCTAATATTATAAAGATACTTGCTAATTCATTGTTTTCATAGTATTCATTTTTTCATTCTCGTTCAATAAATTCCATATATTTGACTATGAATTACGTAAAATAAATTTTTTCAAATAGTCATAAAGCCGTTTAATTAAGATAATAATTTAAATAAAAAAAAATAGCGGATTTTCTAAGAATATGAATAAAATATCTCTTCTTAGAAAACCCACTTATTATATTTATCCCTTCATTCCACTCATTGATATACCTTCAATAAAGTATTTTTGTCCTATAAAGAATATTATTACTATTGGTATTAGAACTACTGTTGCTGCTGCCATCATATATTGCCATTGCGCTGAGTACATTCCTTGAAATTGCATAAGTCCAAGTGATAATGTAAATTTATCTCCATCATTTAAATATACTAGAGGTCCTAAAAAGTCATTCCATGACCCCATGAAAGAAAATAATGATACAACTATTAACGATGGTTTGCTTAAAGGCATTATTATTTTTGAATATATAGTGAAATGTCCTGCTCCATCAATACGAGCTGCTTCATCTAATTCTTTTGGTATTGTCCTAAAAAATTGCCTTAGTAAAAATACATTAAATACTCCACCTCCAAACCAAGCTGGAACTATTAATGGTGCATAGGAATTAACAACCCCAAGTTTCTGCCATCCAATAAATGTTGGGATAAGTGTAACTGCAAAAGGTATCATCATAGCAGTTAATAATATTCCAAAGACAGTATCTCTACCTTTCCATTCTATTCTTGAGAAGCTATATGCGCATAGTGAGCTTGTAATTACAGTTCCAAGTACAGTAAATACCACAACAAATAGTGTGTTTAAAAAATATCTTCCAAATGGAAGCATTGTTAATGCCTCTTTATAATTACTAAATTTTATTGGCTTTGGAATCCATATTGGTGGCATAGTAAATATTTGCGACATATCCATAAGTGAGCTTCTAATCATCCAATAAAATGGAACTAAGCATACAAAAGATATGAATAATAAAATAATGTATATTATACTTTTAGAAATTTTCTTTTTACTTTTCATTATTTACCATCTCCTTCATAATATACCCACTTAGATGTTTTAAAAATAATAAATGTAAATATAGATATTATTAAAAATAAAACCCAAGCAAGAGCAGAAGCATTTCCCATTCTAAAGTTACTAAAGGCTTCTTTATATAAATAGAAGGCATAAAATAAGCTTGCATTATTAGGTCCACCAGCAGTCATAATGTATGCCTGTGTGAATACCTGAAATCCATTAATGAATCCCATAACAAGATTGAAAAATAAAGTTGGTGTTATCATTGGCAATGTAATATTTATAAATTTATGAAAAGCATTGCCTCCATCTATTTCAACTGCCTCATATAATTGATTAGGTACATCTTGTAAGCCAGCTAAGAAAATTATTACTGTACTTCCAACTGTCCACAAGCTCATAAGTATTAACGATGGTATTACTGTTTTTTCGTCAAATATCCATTTTGATGTTGGTAATCCTACTGCACCTAAAACATTGTTAAGTAATCCAAGATCCGGATCCATAAGCCATATCCAAATCATTGAGGATGCTGCTACAGGTACAATAGTTGGCAGATAAAATATTGTTCTAAATATTCCCTTTCCTTTAACATCACTATTTAAAAGCATTGCTACTAATAAAGAAACTACTATTTGAATTGGGACACTTAAAAATACATATGTTGCAGTTACTAATAATGATTTATAAAAAAATGGATCTTGATTTGTAAATAAATTTTTATAATTATCAAAGCCTATCCATTTGGGAGTACTTGCAATACTATAATCTGTCAAGCTAAAATATCCACTAGCAATCATAGGCCCCATAACGAAAATTATAAATCCTAGTAACACGGGTGATGCGAATAATAGTCCAGAAATAATATTTTTCTTTTCTCTAGACATTTTTGTATATCTTTTTTCTTTGACTTTTATACTAACATTTTCTGTAACCTTTGTACTGATACCTGCCATAAAATTATCACCTCTCTATAATTTATATACAGCTAGATCAAAAATCTAGCTGTCATTGGTTATTTGTTAGTATAAACTCCTTTAAGTTCTGGTACTACTTTAGGCTCTATTTCTTTTAATGCTTCTTCTGCTGTTTTGTCACCACTCCATACTTGATCAAGAGCAGGTGATATGATTGAAGATATCTTAACTGAATTCTTTATATAATATCCTGAATCTGGAACGCTATTGTTCATTGCTTGATCTAAAATAGCTTCTTTATATCCATCTGGATGTCCTGGTTTTACTACCCATGATTCAATTATTTCAGGATCTGTATACCACGATTTTACCGTCGGCATCCATAATCCACTAGTAATTAAATCTTTAGTCCCTTCCCCTGAAGTCATCCATTTTAAGAATTTCCAAGCTTCTTCTGGATGCTTAGTAGTATCAAACATACACATAACTTCACCAAATAATGTAGTTTTGTTATTCTTCATTTTAGGAAGTACACCAACATCATAATTAACTTTGGCATTTGCTAAATCAATTTGTACCCATTGTCCATCCCAATCCATAGCAATCTTTTTTGACTGTAATGCTACAGCTGGTGCTGGTAGAGTTTTAGATTGCGCTGGTGATGGTGCTACATGATATTTAACAGATAAATCTGCAAGTTTCTGAATTGTATCAATAACTACTGGATCTGTTAAATTTGATTTCATTCCATCATCGCTAACGTATTTTACATCGTTAAGATTTAAAAATGTTTGCCATATAGAAGTTGGCATATTCATTCCATATTGTTTGATATTATTAGGATCAAATCCGTCTTCTGTAGCATTCTTACCATTTTGGTCTATTGTTAACTTTTGACATATCTTTATGAATTCATCCCAAGTCCAAGCATCTTCTGCTTTAGTTGGTGGTAATTCTATTCCTGCCTCTTTAAATGCATCAATATTATAATATAATCCAAAAACTTCTTGACACGGAGTAATTCCTATTATGGTATCTTTATCTGTGTGTATAAATGAACCATCTATATAGGTATCCTCACTTATTTCACTATCTTTTTCTAAAAGAGGTGATATATTTCGTATCTTTCCTTGATCAGCCCATGCTAATGCTGTAGTCTTATACATAAGTGATACATCAGGCGCTGTATTACCAGCTATCATTGTTGCTAATTTAGTATCATAATCTGTTGGTATATGCTGAAGCTTAACCTTAATATTGGGATTATTCTTTTCGAACTCTTTAACGGCATTAGTTTGAGCCTTAAGTTCCTCCGGGCTTCCCCAAGTAGTATAGGTTAATGTAACAACTTCTCCATTTGAATTATTACTTGTTGATGATTCTGTAGATGTTGTATTACTACCGCATCCAACTAATGTACTGGTAATAAATACAGCTGAAAGAATTGATACAACTATTTTTTTTATCTTCATATATTTCCCCCCTAAGTTCTTTAACTTATTCTTACAAGTAAATTATATTTGAAAACGTTTATAAGTTAAATTCTAACTTTATTGGATTAGTATACTTTTTTTAGTTTTTTCACTTTTAGGTAAATTTATTGTGATTCTAGTACCTCTATTTATTTCCGATTGAATAGTGACACCATACCTGTCTCCATAAATCAACTTAATTCTATTATTCACATTTCTTATACCAATATTATCCGTATTTGTTTCCATGACTTCTTTTATTCTTTTATTATCCATTCCCCTACCATTATCTTCAACACTAAAATATACCATCTCTCCTTCTAATCTTCCTGTTATTTTTAGACTTCCTCCACTATCAATCATACTAAATCCATGAATAATTGAATTTTCTACAAAAGGCTGTAAAAAAAGCTTTGGAACTTTATAGAATTCTACGTCTTCATCTATCTCATAAAAAACATTAAATTTATCCTCAAATCTATTTTGCATTATGTAGATATATTTTTTTAACCATTCCAAATCTTTCTTAAAGTCAGAAATTTCTTCATTATTATGTGCAGTATATCTTAACATGCTTGAAAGGCTAATGATCATTTTACTAATTTCCTTTTCATTATTCTCAATAGCAATCCAATTAATAATATTTAAAGTATTATAAAGAAAATGTGGGTTTAATTGAATATTTAAAGACATTATTATAGCTTCTTTTTCTCTTATACTACTTATATAGTTCTCTTCAATTAAAGTTGAAATCTTATCATCCATCTCATTAAATTTCTTAATAAGATTTCCTATTTCATCATTTCTATTTACTTGAACTTTAGTAGAAAACTTTCCCTCGCCCATTTTTTTAATAGCTACTAGTAATTTATCTATTGGTTTTGTAATAGATTTTGATATAAAACTAGCACATATTGAAGCTAAAATTATTAGTATAATTCCTAAAAATAATATAAAATAACGCATACTAGCTAATTCTATTAAAATAGAATCTACTGGAATAACTACTGCTGATACCCATCCTGTGGATTCTATGGTGTCATAGCATATTATCATTTTCTTTCCATCTATATCTTTTTTTATTTTTCCACTCTTATTTTCAGCTATTTCTTCTAGCCACATTGGTTTTTTCTTTGTAGCCAAGTCAGATGCATTTGTGCTATATACTATGTCCCCCATAGATGAAAATATAAAATACTGAGATTCTTTATATTGGATATCACTTTCAACAATGTCTTTAAATAAATTAGGTTTAAAATTTATTATTAGTAATGGCTTTTCAGTATTTTCATCTAAATCATCAAAACGTATGTTATCACGATTTAAATTGTTAATTATTTTTACTGCAGAAAATAAATATCTATATTCTATATCCATATCTTCCAGTTCATTTGAATTATATACGTCTGTAAACTTATATGTTGGCACCCATGTTAAAGAGCCATTACTTTCTTGTGCAATTTTATATAATTTAGATGTATAAAAATAATTTTTAGGTATTGGTATCTCACCACTTCCAAAGTTATAATAACTGGTAATAATATGAGATGAATAAACATCTGAATTATTAAAATACTTAAATAATATACTATTTATCTTCTTATCTAGCGCAATTAATTGAGATGCGCTAGATTCTTTATAATCATGTACTATATCATATAAATCATTATCTAATGTTATTGCATCTGAACTTTCTACTATTTTATTTAATTTTAAATTTATTAAGTTATTATTATTTTTAACTATTTTTAAAGAACTATCTTCTGCATTTTTTATAATAATATCAGAACTTATTTTATAGTAAACAGCAGTCATTATGATTATTGGTATTACAATTAATATTATATAAGTTATATTTAATTTTTGTTTAAGTCCAATGTTATTAATAATGGTGATAAATTTATTTTTTAATGAATTCACATTGCACCTCGTTTATTTAATGAATTTAAACGTCTATACTCATCTGGAGAAACATTCATTTCATTCTTAAATACTCTATTAAAATATTTCACATCATTATATCCAACTAAGGCTGATATCTCATATACTTTCTTATCACTATTTAATAACAATTCGCAAGATTTTTGAATTCTCAATTTCAATAGATACTTAACAAAATTCATGCCTGCTCTTTCTTTGAACATAGCACTGAAATAGCTTGAATTAAAATGAAATTTTTCCGAAACACTTTCTAGAGAAATATCATACATGTAATTGTCTTGTATATACTTCAAATATTTATCAAAAATGACTCTACTTTTATTACTCTTCCATCTTTCAAGCACACTAATTATCTTTATTATTATCAAATTACAGTTTCGCTTTAGCTCTACTATATCTTTGCTTAAATTTATTGTATTAATAATATTAGTTGTGATTTCAGTATACGTCTCACTTGTCATAAAATTTTCGACTTCTTTTGTGCTATTAATAATTAATCTTATAATATAATTCTTAAGTTCATTTGGCTCTGAATAGCCACACTCCATAAATTTACTTAAAATATTATTCACTAAATTGGTTGCTTCAATCTTATCTTGTTTGCAAATCAATTCATTAAACCTTTCTTCATCTTTATAACTAATAATCACACTTTTTTTTCTAATTTGCTTTTTATCAGAAAAACTCATAATTTTACTATTTTTAAAATAGAATCTTAGTTTTAATGCATCAACGGCTTCATCAAAACATCGTCTTGCATCTTCATAAATACTATTGCACTTACTACTTACACCAATAGCTATATTTATACAATACTCACTCTTAATATAGTCTACTATTTCATTTAACTGTTGAAACTCTACTTCATAAAAATTATTATCATTTCTTTTAATTGCAGCTATTAACATTTTTTCATTATCGCGTAAATAAAAAGATATAACATTTCCATAGCATCTAAGCTTCTCTGTAATTACATCTTTAATATCATTTAAAATTTCCTCTTTATTTTCATCTATATCATCGCTTATTTTCGTAATTATTATCCATCCTTGTCCATCTTCAGCTAAATATTTTTTGACCTCTAATAAATTTTCTTTCTTAACTTCTCCTTTTATCCATTTATTAAATTCCCATTCTGAATAAACTTGCATTTTACTCTTTAAACTCTCTAATAGCTGTTCTTCTCTTTTTCTTTGTTCCTCTTCTTCATAAATACTTTTTTCCACTTTTATTAACATTTCAGATATTATCTCTTCATCAACTGGTTTTAATATATAGTCAAAAGCACCTAAACTTATAGCATTCTGAGCATATTCGAAATTTGCATATCCACTTAAAATTATTATCTTAGCGCTTTTTTCATTTTCCTTGTGTTTCTTAACAAATGATATTCCATCCATAATTGGCATCTTTACATCTGTTATTATAATATCTACTTTGTTCTTGTTTAAATATTCTAAAGCTTCGTTTCCATTTTTAAATTGATTTATTTCATAATTAGGTCTTAACTTTCCAATAAGATTTACTAATCCCTTACGATGCCTTGGTTCATCATCTACAATAATCATCTTTAAAATAACTCTCATATACCCTTTTACTCCTTTCATACTCCTTATTTTTATCTGATTATAGTGATTATAATTTAAAATAATAATTTCGTAATTGAAAGAAAAACATTTATAAAAACCTTTCTTATAAGTAATCATGTAACAAATAAAATAGAAAGATTTTGTATAAATGTTTATAATATGATTGTACACAATACCTTATAATTAAATAATAGCTATTGCTAAAACTATAAGACGTATCAAAGATATATCATTGATATCTATAGATTACTAATTGTCTAAACTTTAAAAATTTATATATTTAATGACTTATAGTTCATTTTTTGATACAATTCTTATTCCAAAAATTCTACCTGCAATTTTCTCATCACTTGAAGTAAATTTAACTTCAATTTTCCCTTTACCATTAGTAAATTCTTTAGGTATAACATAGAATTTGTCAAAAAGTGCATAAGGCTTATTTTCATTTAATGTTTCTTGTAATATCAAAGTACCATCTACATATATATTAAATTCTCTTATATATCTTTTTCCATCAATAAAACACTCTTTATCACTACCCCAATATGTTACGGCTAAATAGTTTTGTTCATCTGAATCTACAGACATTTCATAGCTAAAATACCCATCATCCATACTTTCACGCCATCCTCTTCCAGCTTCACTAGAATAATCAGATGTTGAATTTTTACATTTCATTTTGTGCTCTATTTCTGGTTGCTGTTCATTTGGATTCACTGAATCTATTGTTATTCTATCTAATTTTTCTTGATAATCAGCACTTGCTAATTCATTTTTCTTATATTCTTCACTTGTCATCCTTGTCCAATAAATTGTATATCTTTGATGATGAAGTGCATAAAATGGAATTAATGTGCATTTCACATTTCCTGGCTCACCTATTGCTTCAGTTTCAAAAATTAATTTTGAAATATTTACAGGTTTTATAAATTCTTCAATATTTAAATTATCTGTTACTAAGGTTGGAACTATAATTCCTGGATAGTGATTTAATTTTAATTGATCCTCTAAAATATCTGTTTCTGGAAAGTTCTCTCTTCCTAATGCTCCAGCAAGAACAATTGGTCCATACATAAAAGCAATTTTACTTTTATCTTCTTTTGAAGCATAAACATGTATATTCATTGGCAGTTTCACATCTATAATATCACCCTTATTCCAGTTACCTTCTATAGATATATATCCCTTTTCTGCTTTAGAATATTCAGTACTTCCATTTACAACTACCTTAACTTCTCCATTTACCCAATATGGAACTCTTATGTTTATATTAATAAACTTTTCTTCACCTTCTTCAAATACAAATCTTGTGCTATCACTTTCAGGAAAATTTGTTTCTTGTTTTAGTATTATGCCCTTATCTTCCAATTTAATTTCCGAAGAAATATACAGATTTACATACAAATCATCATTATCTCTATAATATATGTTCCTTATATACCTTGCTGGATTTTCCATTCCTGTACCTGTACAACACCAGAAGGAATTATCAGGTGAGCAATAAACTTTAAAATGTCCAGGCTTAGTTGAAACAAAATAAGTTTTCATTCCTGACTCTGGATCTTGAGATGCAAGTATGTGATTATATAGTGCATTTTCATAATAATCCATATATCTTGAATCATGATTCCATGAATATAAATGTTCTGTAAGCTTTAACATATTATAAGTATTACAGGTTTCAGCTGTAGTAACTCCTAATTTTTCAGTATCTGCCTTTCCAAAATGCTCATCTCTACTATTTCCACCTATAACATATGAACGGCTTCTAGTAACAACATCCCAGAAAAATATAGCAGCTTTTTTATAATCTTCATTTCCAATAATTTCGTAAAGTCTTGCTGCACCAATAACCTTAGGTATTTGAGTATTTGCATGCTTTCCTTCCAGTTCATCTTCTAACTTTGTTAATGGAGTCAATGTTTCTTTGTGATAAAATCTTCTTGATAAATCTAGATAATCTTTATTCTTAGTTATTTCGTAAAGATTCGCCATAGCTTCACACATACCACCATGTTCACAGTAAAGCATTCTATCAAACTGTTCTTCTGTTAAATTATCGCTTCCCTTTTTAGCCCAATCAGCCATTTTTATAACAACCTCAAGTGCTTGTTCATTTCCAGTTAATACATATGCATCAATAAGTCCTGCATATATCTTATGAATGCTATACCAAGGAACCCAACTATCTCCAAGTTCAAATCTTGTAACATTAAACTCTCCAGTAAATACTTTATCAAAGCATTCCCTTGGAAATCCACTAACATATCCTTTTTCATCAAAAGTTTGAAGATATGCAAGTTCAGATACAGCATAATCAAGTTTTGATTTTAAATTTTCATCTCCTTCTGCAACATACATAGATGCTAAAGCTGATAAAAAGTGTCCTAAAGAATGGCCACTTATAGCCATTGATTCCCATCCACCATAACGTGGTTTTTTAGAAGTTTTTCCTATTGCCTCATAGCATGGTGCTACAAGTCTGTCCACATCTAAATATTCTAGGTATTCCTTCCCCTTATCTTGTGATACTTTAAATAGTCCATCTAATAATTTCACTTTTTCCATATTATTATCAATCCTTCCTTTATTATTCATTATGTCTCTTACTGAATATATGCATTTATTAGCTCTAACTTTTACAATATGCACTACAATTTAATTTAGTTTCACTTGATAACCATATTTTTATCTTTATTTTTATCTAAAGTGTTTTAAATTGCATTTACACTATGATTAATACTTTGTACAATATAACTATGCCACAACGTAAAGCCATTGTCGGTAGACTATATTAACAAAAGGTGGTGAATATTGACTAATGAGATATTTAAGAGCAAATATAGATACTCCTTTAATTTCTTCAATCTGCGGAAATTTTACATCTGATAGTAATTGGATACATATGGAGAGAATAATAGATAGTTATGAAATAATTATAGTTAATAAAGGAACTGTTTATATAGAACAGGATGATGAAAAATATAAGCTAAGAGAAGGGGATTTTCTTCTTCTAGAGCCTGGACGTAAACATAAGGGATATGCTTCCTCACCTAAAGGTACATCTTTTTATTGGGCTCATTTTTATTGTAATGAATTTTGTAGTATTTCTAATCATATTGATATTATCCCTGAAATCCATATGACTAAAAACAATCCATATTTTGATGGTTTAAAATCAAATATATTAATACCTACTTTTGCTACTGATCTAAATCTTGATAGAATAAACATACTATTTCGTCAATTATTGCATTTATCACAATCAAATTACTATACTAATCAAAGCGTAAATTATATTCTTACCTCTCTCTTAATAGAGCTAACAGAACAAGTTATTTCAAATTTTAAAATAACTCCAAAAATAGTTCCTCAAGAAGATACTTTGCCTAAAATATTACAATGGATAAATATCCACATAACAAAAAATATCTCTCTTAAAGATGTAGCTTATGAATTTAATTTTTCAAAAGAATATCTAGCTAGATATTTCAAAAAAAGAATGGGTATGAGTATGCAAGAATATATTAATTATTTAAGAATCTCTAATGCTAAAAGGCTTCTATGCAGTTCAAATTTAAATATAAAAGAAATTGCAAAAGAATTAGGTTTTATAGATGAAAAATACTTTCTTAAACTTTTTAAAAAATATGAAAATTTGACTCCTAAGCAATTTCGAAATGCTTATAATATGACATTTTTAAACAATATATAAAACTCAAAAAAGAGGAAAGCATTTTCTATAGTTATGAAAATACTTGCCTCTTTTTCAAGTCTAGTATATAAATCTATTTAAATAAATTTACTCTTTTTCTTATTTCATTTAATGGTAATAAAACGAGTACATTATTAATTTTCATATAACTTTCTGTCTTTAAAGTATTTCACCATATTAATTGATAAAATATAAAAACTAAACTCTTTTTTAATATATAGAGTTCCGCTTATTTGTATCTAATAATGGTTTATATTATTATTTTATACTAACAGATCTAAATTCTATCGTATCTCCCTTATGATGTGATTTTGAATACTCAAACGCCTTACCATTATCTAAAAAACCAATCTGTTCAACTTCTAATATAGGAAATCCTTTATCAATTTCTAAGTACTCTTGTTCAGTATCATTTGGGGCAATAGCTCTTATTGTTCTATGAGCGCTCTTTATCTTTAATTTAAGTGAATTTTCTATGTAACTATAAATGGAATTTTCTAATACGTCATTTTTTATGCCTGGTATTAACGATATTGGCATATAAGTATACTCTATAACAAATGGTACATTATCAGAATATCTAACTCTAATAATATGATATACAAAGTCTTCTACTGTAATTCTAAGTTTATCAGCAATTTCCTCATCTGGATTAATAACTTCAAATTTAACTATTTTAGAAGTTACAGAACTATATTTATGCCCTTCTGAAAATCCTGTGAATTGTCTAGACATACTTAATTCTCTAGCTTCAGTAGATGCTAAATCTTTAATAAAAGTCCCTGCTCCTCTTCTTTTAACAACTAAACCTTCACTAACTAGCTGATCAACTGCTTTTTTTATTGTAATTCTACTTACATTATAATATTCACACATTTCTTTTTCTAATGGAAGTTGCTGATTAACATTATATTTACCATTCATAATATCCTGCCTGATATCCTCTGCTATCTCCTCATATTTAGTCATCATCTATCCTCCTAGTACATATTTATTTATATTATAACATATCCATTTTGCTTTCTATATAAAAGATAATTAGTTAATTTTATCCTACTAAAACGCAAAATAAAAATATATTTTATTAAAAACTCACATTAATAATAAAATATATTTTTATTTTTTTCTAGTGCCTATAGTTTTTCTCTTCTTTTAGTTGATTTTATAAATAGCTCTTTTAATGTTTGTGTATCATCATTTCTTATTGCATTCTTAATCTTATCTAACTCAATTTCAAAGTTATCGATTGAGTTAAGCAGGTTGTCCTTATTTTCTAAAAATAGCTCTGACCATAAGTCTTCATTAATATTAGCAATTCTAGTTAAATCTCTATAGCTATCCCCAATGAAATTCCCTGTTTCACGCCCTTCAACATCACTATTTATGAGTCCAACAGCAATAGCATGTGGCAATTGGCTTACAAATCCAATCATCTCATCATGATATTCAGGTGCTATTCTTTTGACTCTTTTAAATCCTAATTTATATACTAATTCTTCTACTAAATCTAAATTTTCAGGTTTGTTTCTGCTAATAGGAGTCAAAATATAATTTGCACCTTTAAAAACTTGACTTGATGCAAAATCAATCCCTTTCTTTTCTCTTCCTGCCATAGGATGTCCAAAAATAAAATCTATGTTATTTGGCAATATATTTAAAATATCTTCAATAAAAAACTTCTTTACTCCAGTTGCATCAGTTATAAGTGCTCCATCTTTGAAGTTTTCTTTATTATCAAGAATAAATTGCTTTACTAATCTTGGATATAAAGAAATTATTATCAAATCTGCTTCTTTAATAATTTCCTTTCCATCTTTAAAACCTTCTTTTATCAATTCTTTCTCTTTTGCCTTTTTTAAACTTTCTTCATTTACATCAATTCCGTATACATCCTTATATCCGGCCTCTTTCAAGGCCATAATAAAGGAACCTCCAATAACACCAAGTCCAACAACTACTATTTTCATAAATACACAGCCCCCTAAAATTTAAAATTATTCTATAAATGAAAGTTATAAATCACAGCAAACCACTCTTTGGCATATAATGCTTGGTGAGGTACGAACCTAGCATTATAGCCCTCCTATGAACGAACGTGAATAGGAGCTTCCTTGGCATATAACACTTAGCGAGATACGAGCTTAGTGGTATAGCCCTCCCATGAACGAATGTGAATAGGAGTTTCCTTTTAAATTGCAGCATATCTGCTCTTTTTATAAGTGTTTATCTTCCATATCTGCTAATTTTTTTATTTTTGACATTAATTTATCGAATGCATCTGGAGTTAAAGATTGCTGACCATCACTCAATGCATTCTCAGGATCATTATGTACTTCTATCATAAGTCCATCTGCTCCTGACATAACAGCCGCTTTAGCCATAGGTTCAACTAAGTACGCGTATCCCCCTGCATGACTTGGATCTATTATTATAGGTAAATGTGATAATTTTTTTATAACAGGAACTGCCTGTAAATCTAAAGTGTTTCTTGTTATTGTTTCAAATGTTCTTATACCTCTTTCACAAAGTATTACATTATCATTACCCCCAGCCATTATATATTCAGCTGACATAAGCCACTCTTCTATTGTTGAAGATAATCCCCTCTTTAATAATACAGGCTTCTTTGTTCTACCAACTTGCTTTAATAAATCAAAGTTTTGCATATTTCTCGCACCAATTTGAATCATATCAACCTCCTCTACAAATGTATCTAAATAATCTGTAGACATAAGTTCTGTAACTATTGGTAATCCTGTTTCCTCTTTAGCTATTTTTAAAAGCTTTAATCCCTCAAGTTCTAAACCTTGAAAGCTATATGGTGAAGTTCTTGGCTTGAATGCCCCTCCTCTTAAGAAGTTTGCCCCTGCTTTTTTAACTCTTTTCGCTACTTCCACAATTTGTTCTTCACTTTCTACAGAACATGGACCAGCCATTATTCCAAGGTGTCCGCCACCTACTATTGAATTTTCAACCTTAACAATCGTATCTTCTGGTTTAAATATTCTATTTGCTTTTTTATAAGGCTCTTGAACTTTCATAACTCTATCTACACCTTTAAGCACTTGTAGTTTTTTAGGATCTATTACTGAGGTATCTCCAATTATTCCTATTATAAAATAAGTATCACCTTTTGAAAGATTAGTTTCTAATCCCTTTCCTTCTACTACTGACTTTACCTTTCTAACTTCTTCTTCCGTTGCTTTTGGGTTCATAATTATTATCATTTTTAGTTCTCCTATCCTACTCTATATTTTTATATATTAATGTTTAATTCTAATTTCAATAAATAAAGAAACTAAATAAAATTCCTCTGAACATTATAATACTAAAAACTTCTTTAAATCTTAGTTCCTTATTGATAATTAATCATTAAACATCTATTTTTTCTTAATATTTTCCTACTATACTACGTGGATTATTATAAAATAATTTAATAATAATTCCTTCTACTACTTTTTATACATTTCTAAAGCATTTATAGCCAGTATATATCCATTTTCTCCAAATCCACACATCTGTCCTATACATGCTGGTGCTGTAACTGACTTGTGTCTGAATTCTTCTCTTGTATGAATATTAGATAAATGTACTTCTACTGTTGGTATATCTATCCCCCTTATTGCATCATGTATTGCATAACTATAATGGGTATAAGCACCTGGATTAATTATTATTCCTTCATATTTTTCATAATATGCCTTCTGTAATTCATCAATTATTTCGCCTTCACAGTTGCTTTGAAATAGTGTTATTTCATGCCCTCTTTTTTCTGCTTCTTCTTTTACAAAATTACAGATTTCTTCATATGATCTTGCTCCATATATTCCTTTTTCCCTAATCCCTAACATATTTAAGTTAGGACCATTAATAAGCATAATCTTCATTTTACACACCCCCTTTTATCAATTCACGATTCACAATTCACAATTCATTTACTAATTCACAATTCATGACTCACAATTAAATTTTTTTAATTCATAATTTTCTTCTTAAATATAGAGAAATTAAAAAATGTAAGTCATAATTTTCAATTATCTATTTATTGTGAGCTCTCAGCTATAAATTATTATAAATATCAATAATTTTATTTTTTGTATCTTCTATATTTTTATTATTTACTACTATTTCATCTGCATAATTTTTGTAAAGTAAATATCTTTCCTCATATAGTTTCAATACTTTTTCTTTTCCTTCTTTCAAAAGCGGCCTTTTAGAAATATCCACATCTCCAATAATATCATCAACAGATCTATCAATAAAAATAACAATACCATTTTCTTTTAGAAAATCAATATTTTCTTTTCTTTTTATTACTCCTCCGCCTGTAGATATGATTACATTTTTGTTTTTAGAAAGTTCTTCACATGCTAAGCTTTCTATATCTCTAAAATAATTTTCCCCTTTTTCAAATAATTCACTTATTTTTTTGTCTGTTTTTCTTTCTATATAATTGTCCATATCATAGAATTCCATAGATAATTCTTTATTTAGGATTTTCCCAAGTGTTGTTTTACCACATCCTGGCATGCCTATAAGAACTATATTTTTCCACATACTACACCCACTTTATCAATTCACGATTCACAATTCACAATTAATTTATCAATTCATAATTCGCAGTTCACAATTAATTTACTGACTCATAATTCATAATTAGTAAATGATTTTTCTTTAATAAAATCAATGCACTATAGAAATCCACTGCGTATTTTATCATTAATTGTGTTTTTCAAAATTATAATTTATCAATACTCACTGACCAATTAATGTTGAAATTCTTTCAGAATTTCTATAAACATATTTCAAATTTTGCATTGCAAAATTATCCTTAATTGATAATTGATCATTATAAAACTGTATCTATATACGAATATACTTCATCAAGCACTTTATCATCTATTTTTCTATCCTGCCAAAACTCTTCTGATTTTATCGCTTGGCCAACTAGCATTTCTAATCCACCACATATCTTTTTATTTAGATTTTCTCCAATTTCTAAAAACTTAGTTTTTCTTGGATTGTATATTATATCAATTAAAACTTTAAAATTATCTATGATATCTTCCGATACTGGACTCGCATCTATATTAGGATACATTCCAACTGGAGTGGTATTTACAATGATATCACCTTTTACATGCTTTATTTCTTCATATGTAATATATTCAACTCTAGAATCATCATAAGAAGACACAACATTTTTACTTCTTGAAACTAAATATAATTTTGAAACATTATTATCCAAAAGATAAGTCACTACAGCCTTTGATGCGCCACCTGTTCCAAGTACCATAGCCACCTTATCATTAGTCTCAACCTTATTTCTATTTATGATAGTTCCAAAACCATAGTAATCTGTATTATATCCATAAAGCTTATTATCCTTTAATAATATAGTATTTACAGCATCAATTTTTTTTGCTTCATCTGCTATAAAATCTAAATAGGGCATGATATCTCTTTTATATGGAATTGTTACATTAACACCTTTTATCTTTAAAGTTTTTATTGAATCTGCAACCTTGCCTAAATCTTCTTTAGAAACTTCAAATTTCTTATATGCTCCTTCTATATTCATAATAGAAAAAACTTTATGATGAATTTCAGGCGACACACTATGACCTAGCTTTTCTCCTAATAATCCATAAAACTCCATTTTCAACACCACCTTTTTCAATTCGCAATTCACGATTCAAAATTCACAATTACTTTGACTGTTGACTGTAATTTTTGCCTTTATTCATGTCAAGTGATTTTTTATTTATTTTAGATTTACAAATTTTTATTTTTTCTTTTAAGTTTATCTATATATAAAGTCAAACTCATAGATCTGAGTTATAAGATTCAAAAGATTATAAATACCAAAGCGGATAAAAATTGTATAACATTTTTTTATGCAATACTATATTTAAAGAAAATCTGTAAGATTTTCCTCCTTTTATAAAGTTAAACGCATAGATTTGAGTTGTAAAATCTAAAATATTATATATACCAAAGCGGATAAAAATTGTGCAACAATTTTTTATGCAATACTAAATTCAAAGAAAAGCCTCTGGCTTTTCATCCTTAATTGTAAATCGTGCATTGTGCATTATGAATTGCCCAAATATCCTCCAAGCAATTTAAAATATGAGCTTTTCTCATTAATACTCTTTAATGCCTTTTGGACTTTAACATCACCAAGATTTCCTTCAAAATCAACATATAAGAAGTATTTCCACACACCACTTTCCATTGGTCTAGACTCTATCTTAATCATATTTATCTGATTTTCTGCAAGATGTCTAACTAATTCATATAGTGTACCTGCTTTATGTTCCATTGAAAATACAACGCTTATTTTATTACATTCTGAATCGGATTCAATTTTCTTTGATATAATTATAAATCTTGTTGTATTTTCACTATTATTATTTATCTTCTCTTTTATTATATTAAGTCCATATATCTTAGCTGCTCTTTCACCTGTTATTGCTGCTTTTGTTGGATCCTTTAGATCTTTTACAAGTTTTGCACTAACTGATGTGCTATGAAACGGTATAAGTTTCCACTCGGGATAATTCTTTAAAAATTCTGTACTTTGCTGGAAAGGTTGTTCATGTGAATAAACTTCTTTTATTTCTTCTATTTTAGTTCCTTCAATTCCAACCAAATGCTCATTTATCTTTACACATTCTTCACCTACAATATAAAAATCATATTTATATAGTAAATCATAAACTTTTGAAATGGCACCAGTTGATGAATTTTCTATTGGGACTACTCCATAATCTATCTCTTCTTTTTCCACAGCTTCAAATACTTCTTCAAATTCATTATATGATTTTGCATCTTCTCTTTCACCGAAATGATTAATCATTGCCTCTTCTGAGAACGAGCCTATAGCTCCAAAGAATCCTACTCTACAATTTTCTTTTTTATGTTTATATATGTTATGTTTAGAAAAAATTTTATCAATATTAGACTTTTCTTTCATCTTTTTATGTTCAAGATCTTTAGCTATATTCATCATATTAATGAAGAAAGCTTTTAGCTCATCTGCATATTCTTTATTTTCAAGATATCCAATATTCTTTTTTAAAACTTCTCCTTCTCTTGACTTATTTAAAACTGGAAGATTATTAGCTTTTTTATATTCTCCAACCTTCATTACAACATTCATTCTTTCTTCAAAGAGCTCTGTCATCTTCTGGTCTATTTCATCTATTTTCTTTCTATAATCATCTAAATCTGACATTCTGAACCTCCAATATTAAAGTATTAAGTCAAGTATTCCAATTGCAGTAGCGGCTTCAATTACAGGAACTGCTCTTTGTACTATACATGGATCATGTCTTCCGTGTATTTCAAGTTCAGCATCTTTCTTTTCATCTATATTTATTGTTCTTTGCTTTTTAGCTATTGATGCTGTTGGTTTTATTCCCACCTTAAATAATATTGGCATTCCATTAGTAATTCCACCTGTAATTCCACCATTATTATTTGTATAAGTTTTTACTTTATCACCATCATAATAGTATTCATCATTGCAATCAGAGCCTCTAAGTTTAGTCATTTCAAAACCTTTGCCAAATTCTATTCCTTTAACTGCTGGAACTGAAAACATTAAATGTGCTAAAGTGGATTCCACTGAATCAAAAAATGGATTTCCAATACCAGGATTCATCCCAAGAACAGTACATTCAATTGTTCCTCCAACTGAATCTAAATCTGTTTTTGCTTTCAGTACAGTTTCTCTCATAAGAGCTTCTTTATCTGAAAATAATAATGGAAGTTCCTTTGTTTTCAAATTATCTAATAACTCTTTAGTTAATTCTACTTCACTAAAACTTTTATCTTCAACTTCTCCAATACTTTTTACATGTGATCCTATAAATATTCCATGACTTTCTAATATTTGCTTACATATAGCTCCTGCAAATACAAGTGGTGCTGTTATTCTTCCAGAAAAATGTCCACCGCCTCTGTAATCATTAAATCCATTATATCTTATATTTCCTGGGTAATCCGCATGACCTGGTCTCATTAAATCTTTTAATTTTCCATAATCTTTAGAATGCTGATCGCCGTTTCTAATTATAGCGCAAAGTGGTGTTCCTGTTGTTTTTCCTTCAAAATATCCACTTAATATTTCCGGTGAATCTGTTTCTCTTCTTGCTGTAGAAAGCTTACTCTTTCCTGGTGCACGTCTTGCCATTTCCTTAAGAATTTCATTCATGTTTATTTCAAATCCTGAAGGAAGTCCATCTATTGTAATTCCAATTCCTACACCATGTGATTCACCAAATATTGAAACTTTTAATTTATTTCCCCACATTCCACTCATCAACTATACCTCCTAAACATTTAAAATCATCCCAAAACATAGGATAAGATTTTGAAACGCATTCGTAATCTTTTATTACAATCGGCTCATCACATACAGTGGATGCTATTGCAAGTGTCATTGCAATTCTGTGATCCTTATGACTCCAAACTTCAACTCCACCTTTAAGCTTTTTAACACCTTCTATTATGAGTCCATCTTCTTTTTCTGTGATTTTAGCACCTAACTTATTAAGTTCAGAAGTTACTGCTGCTAATCTGTCACATTCTTTAATTCTTAATCTTCCTGCATTTACAACTTCGCATGATCCTTCACATAAGCATGCCACGAGTGATACTACTGGAATTATATCAGGACATTGTGAGCCATCTATAATAGTAGATTTTAAATTTTCAGGTGCTTTTCCTAAGAAACCATTATCTTTAGGAGTAATCTTGACTCCCATTCTTTCTAATATATCTATTACTTCTTTATCACCTTGAAGTGAATCTAATTTTAAATCTTCTGCTATAACTTCATTTGAAAGTGCATCAGCACAAAGGAAAAATGCTGCTTGTGAATAATCTCCTTCAACTCTGTAATCTCTGCTTACATAAGTTTGATTTCCTTTTATAATAAATTCTCTATAATCATTATTTATAATTTTAATTCCAAAATCCTTCATAGCACTTAATGTTAAATCTATGTAACCTTTAGATTCCATTTCTGTTGTTATTATAATTTTAGAATCACCCTCTAATAAAGGAAGCGTAAACAACAATCCTGTTATAAATTGTGAACTTATATTACCTTTTACCTTAAATTCCCCAGCTTTTAATTTACCTTCAGTAACTAAATCCAATATTCCTTCCTTATAAGTATATTTAATTCCTTGTTCATCAAATATATTATAATACGTATCTAGTGGTCTTTTTCCAAGATTTCCTCTTCCTATAAATCTATTAGCCCCATCAAAAATTGCAGCTATTGGAACTAAAAATCTAAGTGTAGAACCAGATTCATTACAATCTATGATTCTCTCAGAATCTATATCTTTACATTTATTATCTGGAGATTTTATTCCTATAACTTCAAGATAATAATCTTTCTTATTAATTATTGCCCCAAGAGATTTCATAGCATCAATAGTTGCAATGATATCATCTGAATAATCAATATTAGTAAGCTTGCTTAATCCATTACTAAGTGCTGCACAAATTACTGCTCTATGTGCCATGCTCTTAGAAGGTGGTATTTTTACTTTTCCTTTTAACTTGTTTGGATAAACTTTATAATTCCCCATTGCTAACCGCCTTTCAATTATTAACTATCAATTATCAATGATCAATTAATTTAGAAAACCATAGGTTGTCTAAAAATACTATAATAAAAAGCATATTGCTTTTTTCAATTCATTAATCATTGAGCATTGAACATTGAGAATTTTTAATATATTTCCTTAAATTTTTCATACAATAATTTATCTAAAGAAATCTACTGTAGTCTTTTCCAAATATGCTTCTCCCATTGTTTTAATTAAAACAACTTTAAGAACATTATCTATATTCTTTTTATCTAAAGATATTGTGTCTAATATATCTGAACTTTCTTTTATTGGTGCCTCATATGGAAGTCCATATTGAATTAATATTTCTTTAATATCTTCTGCAACTCCGCTTTCTGTAAGACCTTTTGCTTCTGCTATCTTACTTATTTCATACATTCCTATAGCAACGGCTTCCCCATGAGTAAACTTGCTATAATTGTAGTAAGTTTCTACTGCATGGCCTAATGTATGTCCAAAATTTAATAACATTCTCTCCCCAGTATCTTTTTCATCATTTTCCACAACACATCTTTTTATATCACAACAAGTGTGTATAATTTTCTCTATGTTGTTCATAACTTCCTCTTTTGTTTTTAAATCTTTTAAGAAGTAGAAAAATTCTCTGTCTTTTATACATCCATATTTAATTACTTCTGCCATACCATCTTTGAAAAATCTATCACTTAAAGTCTTTAAAACATTTGGATCTATTAAAACTAATTTAGGATGATAAAAGCTTCCAACTAGATTTTTCCCTTTTTCTAAATCTACAGCAACTTTTCCTCCTACACTACTATCAACCTGAGCAAGCAGCGAAGTTGGCATCTGAACAAAAGCCACACCTCTTAAAAATGTTGAAGCAACAAATCCCCCAAGATCTCCAATAACTCCACCACCAAGAGTAATTATCAAATCACTTCTTGTTAGTTTAAAATCTAAAAGTTCGTTATATACAGAAGGAAGCGTATTAAAAGACTTAGTCTCCTCTCCTGGTTCTAAAGCCATTAATCTAACATTATAACCTTCTTTTATTAAGCACTCTTTAACTTTATCTCCATAATAAGAAGCAACATTTTTATCACTTAATATGAATATCTTTTTACCTTTAAAAACCTTCTTAATTTCTATACCCGTTTCGTCAATTAGTCCTTTTTTAATTATAATTGGATAGCTTCTTTCACCTAGGTTAACTACTAAGTCTTCCATTTTTACACTCCCCTTATTTTAAAATACTACTTATTCTTGATTATTGATTTTATTTTCTAGTCTAATTATCTAATATGCAAGAATATATATTCCTGTATTCTCATATTCTTGAGTTCTAAAATATATATTCTTATATTTCTAAGAATATATATTTTATATTTCTAAGCTCAATTCTTCGCTAAGAGCTATTTAAAGAACATATCTACCTAAAGGTAGATATGGGCTATATCTCTAAGCTCAATTCTTCGCTAAGAGCTATATGCCTCTTCCAACAGCAGTTGCAATTGGCTTTAATTCTTCAACTAATTTTTCAAATTTTGATGGCTTAATAGATTGAGCTCCATCACATAAAGCATTTTCCGGATCATTATGAACTTCTATAATAAGTCCGTCTGCTCCTACTGCTACTGCTGCTTTAGCTAACGGTTCTACCATCCAATACTTGCCTGTCGCATGACTTGGATCAACGATTATTGGTAAGTGACTTAATTTTTTAACTGCTGGAATAGCACTTAAATCCAATGTGTTTCTTGTGTAAGTTTCATATGTTCTTATTCCTCTTTCACAAAGAATTACATTTTCATTTCCTTCTGACATAATGTATTCAGCAGACATTAGCCACTCTTCTATTGTAGCAGATAATCCTCTTTTTAAAAGAATTGGCTTATTAGTTTTTCCAAGTTCTTTAAGTAAATCGAAATTTTGCATATTTCTTGCACCAACTTGAATTACATCAACATCTTCAACGAATTTTTCTATATCATATGGAGACATAAGCTCTGTAACTATCGGAAGTCCAGTCTTTTCTCTTGCTTCTTTTAATAACTCTAGCCCTTCATATTTTAATCCTTGGAATGCATATGGAGAAGTTCTTGGCTTAAATGCTCCTCCTCTTAAGAAATTAGCCCCCATTTTCTTAACATCTTGTGCAATTCCTACAATTTGCTCTTCTGTTTCAACTGAACAAGGTCCAGCTATCATAGCTAATTTTTTTCCTCCAATTTGAACTCCATTAACATCAACTATTGTATTTTCTGGATGAAACACTCTATTTGCTTTTTTGAATGGTTCTTGTACCTTCATTACTCTATCAACTATCGGATTTGCTTCAATATTTAAAGGATCAATTTTGCTTGTATCCCCAACCAATCCTAAAATTTTAATTTCTTTACCTTGGACCGGACTTATTGTAACACCCTTTGCTTCAATTTGTTTTATTAATCTTTCTACGTCTTGTTCACTTGCTTTTTGTTTTAATATTACTACCATTTATTTTGCCCCCTTGCAATTATTGTTATTAATTATAAAAAAATAGAGCTCATTATATTAATGAGCTCTATAATATATCGAAAAATATTAATTTCATTTATCAAAAAACTTTATAAAGACTAAGCACTCATTAAAAAGGTTTTATTCAGTTTTTTGCAAAATAAATAGCCAGCGCTAAAATAAAAGCCCCAGATTATAAAGTAAAAAAAGCTATAAAATTTTTGCATAACTGTTATTTTATTTCCCTTTTTCATGCTTTTGGTTTCCCTTCAATATATTTTCTTGTTATCATTATAACAAACCCTCATACTTTGTCAATGTTTATTAATAATTTTTTGTTTTTTTATTGTGTTATATAACATTTCAATAATGCTAAAAAATCAATTACATTATTAATCAAATATTCCATTATAATTTCAATTAAAATTACTGTCCCTCTATCATTTTTTGAATAAGCCTCTAAAATTAACAAAACCTATATATTATTAATATTAATTTAGGAGGTAGTCTTTATGAAAAGTTTCAGTAAAAAATTTTTCATCCTAATATTTACTTTACTTTATACAATTACTTTTATACCTTATCCAGCACAAGCTTCTACTTCTAAAGATATCCATATTATTCAGGACTCTGAATCAATCTCAGACTTACCACAACATTTTCGTAAAACTAATAATATAAACGATATAGCTAAACTAAAATCTCTAAATTTAATTGGTATGGATAAACTAAATATTTCAGGAAGCGGACAATTTACTGAATTTAATCTTCCATTAATACAAAAAGAAATAGGTAATGACTTTTCTATAATTGATGTAGATTTGAGAGAGGAATCTCATGGATTCATAAATGGTATTGCTATTAGCTTTGCTAACTCAAAAAATAATGCTAATAAAGGATTAAGCTATGACGATATTATTGCTACAGAAAATAAAAATTTAAGTTCTATAAAGATTAATGAGCCATTAACTATTTTCAATACTAATAAAACAATTACTCCAATTAGGGTAGAAAATGAGAATCAGCTTGTTACAAATAAAAATATCTCATACCTAAGAATTCCTGTAACAGATGGGGAGTTACCTAATGATGATATGGTTAAATATTTTGTTGATTTTGTTAACAATCAGCCTGAAAATACCTGGCTGCATTTCCACTGCAAAGCTGGTGTAGGAAGAACTACAACATTTATGATAATGTATGACATAATTAAAAATTGTAATCAAGTAAATTTAAATGATATTATTGCACGTCAAGTTCTACTATCTAGAATTCGATCTAGAAATGCTGTAGACTTTTTTATAGGCAAAAGATATAAATTTCTTAAAGATTTTTATAATGACTGCAAAAATAATTGTTTAGAAACATGTTCTCTAAATATGACTAATGATTGCATTAATCCAATTAATGAAAATAGTGATATTTATATAAAAAATTCTATAATTCCAAAAACACTTTATATAATTGATGAAAATAATATGACTAAAGCTGAGCAAACTATGATATCAACACTCCAGGGACTTATTGCTTCAAAAACTGACACGCAGATTTATGTTTTGACTTCCAGCGAACCGGACTATAAAATCTGGCTTAATGATTTGAAAAATGATTATAAAATTAAATATAAAATAATAAAAAATCCTTGGAAATTAGTAATGAAATTTAAATCTTACGTTAATGGTTATGTATTATATAGTACTTCAAACCCATCTTCAATTAATAATGCTTGCACACTTGCTTCTTTAGAAGACTCCCTTGCTATTGATGAGTCTATAGAATTGATCTTAAATAATCATGGAATTAATAACTTAGTTAAAGATTGCAGAGATACAGATAAATATTGGGCCTACAACACTCTTTGGAATTCTGGATTAAATCACTCCACAGTAATAGAATTATCGCCAGACAAATATGTCCCTTTAAGAGATTATGCAATGATATCTAAATCTTTAATTTTCTATGAAGATGATGTAACTGATTATGATTTAAGAGAAAAAATATTTAGTTCAATGGATGATAATGGACATATTCTAGGCTGGGGGCCTGATGAACATGGTAATGTTTCACTTGCTTCAAAATATGGCGTAAATATGGTTGCTTCCGATTGGTCTTATAATCTTTCTGTTTTAAGCTCTTTTCCACTTAAATCTCAAACACAAAAGGCTAAAGCAGATATTGAAAAAGATGGTTTTCATTATGTAACATTCATTATGTCTGATGGAGATAATGCACAATGGCTTCTTGGAAGTAATTATAATAATAAAAATTGGTTTGGTTCTCCATATAGAGGCAGATTCAATTTAGGATGGTCTCTAAATCCTTCTCTATATTATCTAGCTCCTACTGTTTTTAATAAATACTATGAAAATGCATCATCTAAAGAATATAATGATAATTTTGTAGTTGCTCCTTCTGGGAATGGCTATATATACCCAAGTAAATTTCCATCTGATGAACTAGATAATTATACTAAAATACTAAACGATTATATGGCAAAAGTTGATCAACATAATGTATTGATCCTTGATGATGAAGCCTTTTATAGAAAAGATTTGTGGGATAAGTACACATCTCATACTAATATAGAAGGCCTTCTTTATCTTAATTATGATAAAAACAACAGTTATGAAGGTAAAATAATATGGTCAAATAATAAACCAGTAGTTTCTTGTAGGGATTTACTTTGGTCCGGATTAGAAGATGAAAATCAGCTTATTTCTAATATAAATAATCGAATTAACTCTGGGTATACTAGCATAAATGATCCTAATTCTTATACATTTGTTTATGTTCATATTTGGAGTAATACTATGGATAATGTTTATGATGTAGTTAATAAGCTAAATAAAAATCCAAAGGTAAAAATCGTAACTCCTGATAATTTTATGAGATTAATTCAAATGAACTTGGCTGAAAGCCAGCCTTTCTAAATATAATACTAATACTTAAACATATTAGAACTTGAACTGTAAGCAACTTATCAAGAACATTATCAATATCTAATCCTAAATATCTAAATTTTACTTTTTGCAACTTACCAACATACTTTAATAAATCTATATTCAAATTCATCACTGCAATTATTTATCTTAATGCTTGAATTTCCTTTTTATATTCACATAATATCTAAATCAAATCATCTGAAGGGAGGATATTCCTATAGAATATATTTTATCAGGAATTTACTTGATTACTTATTCAAAATTTCACAGCTCTTTCTTTCAACTAAAGTAACTGGTATTACATAATTAGCTGAAAATTTCACATCTTTTTCTATAGATGTAATAATCGACTTTGTTGCTATATCTGCCATTTCTACTAACTCCATTTTTATTGAAGTAAGTGGTGGGTTAAAATATTTTGATGCCTCAATATCATCAAATCCTATAACAGAAATATCCTCTGGCACTTTGAGTCCTTCTTCTCTTATGGCCTTGACTGCACCAAATGCTATTTTGTCATTACTAGCGAAAATAGCTGTAAACTTAATGTTTCTACTTAATAATTTCTTAGTAGCATCATATCCACCTTTTTCAACAAATTCACTATTTATGATTAAGTTCTTATTCACTTTTATTCTAGAATCTTCTAGTGCCTTTTTATATCCTCTAATTCTGTCATTGGAAGAAAATTTAGCTGTACCTCCTGTGATATGTGCTATTTGTGTATGATTCATATCTATAAGATATTTTGTAGCATTATAGGCACCATTGTAGTTGTCAGCATTTACTATCATGCACTTGTTGTATACAGCATCATCAGGTTTAATTGACTGATCAACTAATACAACCTTATAACCTCTATAAATTATTGTTTTTATTGATTCATCATCATCATTCTGCCCTATGAAAATACCTCCGGAAATAGTCTTGTTATAAAAACACTCTTTAATTTTCTCGTAACCTTCAACAGTATGTATTATATGAACAAGAACTGTATATCCCATTTCACTGGCAGTTTCTATTACTGAACTAGTAAATTCTAAATAATATGGACTTTTTGTAATTCTACTTTTAAGCCCATCTTCTTTATGTACCAAATCTATAATAAATAAACCGATGACTCTGTTTTTACTTCCAGCAAGCATTCTTGCTGAAGCATGTGGTACATAATCATATTCCTTAATCACCTTTAAGACTTTTTCTCTTGTTTCTTCCGGAACATTTGAATAATTATTTATAACTCTAGATACAGTACTACGTGATACTCCTGCAAGTTTTGCAATTTCACTGCTATTCATAAAAACTTATCCCCCTATTACTCATAAACTCGTGTTTCTACTATAATACTATATTATCTACTTTTGTTTTTCAATATTTTTATTATTTATAAACATAAAGAATTACCTATATTCTAAACACTTTTTCTGCATTTATATATAGGTATCCTTATAAATATATTTATTTATTTAACTTATTTATCATTTAACTGCTTGAACATTTCTATCATTTCTTCAATTAATGATTTAATTGTCTCAGCTGCCATCATTTGATCTTCTGCATGCATTATTATTAATGAAAATTCAACTTTTTCTCCAGCTGCTTCTTTTTGTATCAATGAAGTATGTGCATGATGTCCTTTTACAAGACATTCAGATGCTTCATTCATCTTCTTTTCTGCTTCATCATACTTTCCTTCTCTGACATCTCTTAATGCCTCAACAGCTAATGATTTTGCCATTCCAACATTACTAATTATATCAAAAGCTATTAATTCAATTCCTTCCATTTGTAAATCTCCTCTTCTCAATCCATAAACTTTTTAATTTATTATCCTGATGCAATAAAATTCTTTAACATACTCCATCAGCAGTTATATTATTAGATTGATTCTGCTATTTCATTTTCTGCTTCAACAATTGCAGCTTTATTTGCTGCTATTACAAAAGGTGCATATATTAATACACTCACTGCAAGACATATGAATCCTACAATTAATGCTGTGATATTTCCGCCTGTTCCTAAGAAAGGCATTAATGGTCCTGGAGTTGTCCAAGGAATACCAATTACTACTGGTGGCATAATCTTAAGAACCATAACTGCTATATAACCAATCATTATATTTACAATTGGTGTTAATATAAATGGAATTATATAAATTGGATTTAAAACTATTGGTAAACCGAATATAACCATTTCATTTATATTGAATATTCCTGGTGCTAAAGAAAGTTTAGCTATACTCTTTGATTCCTTTGTTTTACAGAATATTAACATAGCTATAATTAAACCTAATGTACATCCTGAACCTCCATATTCAGAGAAAGCACTTGCTAAACCACTGTATGTTATTGGATAAGGAGCCCCCCATGCAGTAGCGTGATTAGCAACGTATAAAAGGTTTGCATTACCTGCTTCTGAGAACATAGTATCTCTTATTGCTGCTATAGTATTTGGTCCATGTATCCCCATAACCCAAAGTGATTGAGATAAGAATGATAATATAAGTACTGAGAATATGCTTTGACTCATTTTAGTTAATGGAGTTTGGATTATGTTGTAGATTAATTCATGTAATCCACCTGGCGCAACCATCTTAACAAAGTAGTTAATAACTGAGAAGAATATAGTTGTAATAATAATTGGTAGCAATACCTTGAATGATCTTGCAACTGCTGGTGGTACTTGTTCTGGCATTTTAATTTCTAATTTATCAGAATTTGATAATCTAGACATTAATTCACCAACTAATAAGCCAACTAAGATTGCTACAAATAATCCCTGAGCACCTGTATATCTAGTTGTAAGATAATTTACGCCTTCATTGCTAAAATAATCAGGATAGATTATAAAGTAAACAGAAATTCCTGTTAATCCGGTCAATAAATCATCACCCTTAAGTGATTTTGCAAGGTTTCTGGCTATTAAAAATACTATTAGTATTGAGAAAATATCAGCTGAACCTTTAACAACTGGAGCAAATACAGACTGGAATTTAACTATGCCAGGACATATTTTGCCAAATTGTAATATTTTAAACATAAATCCATCTGCTGATAAGAAAACATTATTAAGTAATACCATTAAAGATCCTGCCATAGTTAATGGGAATGATAATATAAAGGCATCTCTTACTGCGCATACATGTCTCTGTGCATTTAATTTTGACGCTATAGGTACTAATATTTTTTCAATAGAACCTTGAAATTTTTCCATAAAACTCATTGTATTCAACCTCTTTTCTTAATTAATCTTGTTTAGTGCATCTTCTAAAATTGCTTTTCCATTCATAGTTCCATATAATCTCATGTCAATTACTTCTACTGGTATTCTGCCATTTACAAGTTTTTCAACAGTTGGTTTTTGGAAACGTACTTGTGGTCCTAAAAGAACTATATCTACACTTTCAACAGCGGTACTGCATTCTGCTACTGGAAGAGCATCTATCTCTACTTCAATTCCTTTTGCCTTTGCTGCTTCTTTCATTTTAGTTACAAGTAAACTTGTAGACATTCCTGCTGAACATACTAATAATATTTTTTTCATTGTTTATCACTCCTTAAATTTTTGTAATTTATATTAATTGATTATGAGCTAAATTTATAATTCTTCTCCATTAGTACTTATAACATTCTTGTACCAATAGAAACTGTTCTTTTTAATTCTCTTTAAATCCTTTTCATCATTTTCATCTCTATCCACATATACGAATCCGTAACGTTTCTGATATCCATTTAGCCAGCTTAATAAATCTGTAAATGACCAAGTGCAGTAACCTAAAAGATCAACACCATCTGTTATTGCTTCTTTACAAGCCTTAAGATGTGATCTTAGATAATTAATTCTGTAATCATCGTTTACAACATCATTTTCTTCAAGCTTATCGAATTCTCCAAGGCCGTTTTCTGTAATAAGTATAGGAAGATTATATCTACTTGTTAATCTTCTTAATCCAATTCTTAAACCTGCAGGATCAATTGCCCAGTCCCAGTTTGTTGTTTCTAAATATGGATTCTTTGCGTTTTTATAAACTCCAGGTAGTCCACTTTCTTTAGTAGTTCCTTTTTTACCTGTATTATTCATACCTTCAGATGCTCCCACTCCATCAAGTGGATTCATTGCAACTGTACTTGTTTGGTAATAATTTATACCTATAAAATCTGGTTTTGCTCTTTCTAATAATTCAAGATCACCCTCTTCAATAGTTGGTGCTATTCCAAGTCTTTCATAATATTTGAATGCGAATGCTGGATATCTTCCTTTGCAGTAAACATCAAGCCACCAGTTGCAGTTTAAATCCTCTGCATTTTCTGCTGATAAAACATCACTTGGATTGCAGCTGAATGGATAAACAGGTCCAAATGCAAAGCTTGGGCCAATCATACCATCAGGCACGTAAGTTTTAAACGACTCAATTACTGTAGCATTAGCTAAGTTTGCAATATGATTTGCATTAAGCATTCTCTTTTGATCTTTAACGCCTGGTGGGTGCATAGCTGTTAAATAACCCAATGTTAAGAATACATTTTGTTCATTTAATGATACCCAGTGCTTAACTTTATCTCCAAATCTCTTGAATAGTGTTATACAGTATTCATTAAAATCATTAATTATTTCTCTTGATTCCCATCCACCGTATAAATCTTGAAGATGCTGAGGTAAATCCCAGTGATATAATGTAATTATTGGTTTAATATCATTTGCTATAAGTTCATCTATTAAATTTTCATAGAACTTTAAACCTTCTTCATTTATTTCTTTTCTTCCATTAGGATATATACGTGTCCATGCAATTGAAAATCTGTAGGCTTTTAATCCCATTTCAGCCATTAAAGCTACATCTTCTTTATATCTGTTGTAATGATCTACTGCAACATTACCATTTGTATTTTTAAAAGTTG